>Ga0208266_100010_pt1 | contig 292041 bp, 246 predicted proteins | sample LakWasMet67_HOW9_2_FD_183897 | JGI IMG/M metagenome (GOLD analysis project Ga0208266, IMG submission 183897) | Freshwater sediment methanotrophic microbial communities from Lake Washington under simulated oxygen tension - Sediment Metagenome... | ecosystem: Environmental > Aquatic > Freshwater...
CACCATATTGATGAATACCAAATATAGCGTCTTCTTTTTTTGTCTCAGTGACTAGCTTGTCTACAAATATTTTAATTTCTTCGTTTGTCATTGTCTTTAGTGTGTTTCACCACGGGTTACGCATAACGGTTTCAAGCTAAATTCCCGTTTGGAGTTTGAAACTTTGTCTACCGAAATGTTAGTTTAAAGATAAATGTTTAATGGACTTTTGCAAAGCGAAAATTAAATAATTGTCTACCGCTTTTGCAAAAGCCGAAGCCAAATGCCCAAATGGGATTTAGGTTGTGTTACCTGCTGGCATTCTTGTCATGAGTTGGGTGATATTGTCGATACGATTTTGCATTTGTCACATTTGAAGTCGTAATGATTGTGTAATTGTGTTTTCAAGTCCCATTTCTTATTGCAACTTGGACAAGGCCTTGTTAATTGGTCGCCTTTAAACTTTTTATAATTATGTAAATAGTAATAGGTCGGAACTGAAGTTAGTTCTTCAATCTTTCTGCATATTCCAAGTCCTTGTTTGGAAAGCTGTGAAGTTATTTCTTGCATCTGATTTAAAGCCCAACGCTCTCCAACTTCGCAATTCATTTGTAAGCTGTCACAAGAAATGTAATTTGTCTCCCAACTTAAAATTGGCATATAACCAAAGTCGTAATATTCAGGTAGTCGATAAAGTGGTACAGATTTATTACAAGTCCCGCAAGTCAATGGAGATTCAATTGTGACATAATTTGTAATAAGAATGTAGAAGTCGGACTTTTTACATTTACAAGGTGTCTTGTAGCTGTCGTAAGATTTGCCTACTGTCTTAAATGTTAGTTTAGAATTACAAAGTTCTTCAACTTTTTTAGTTTGTCTGTTTACATAGAAGTTGTTGAATTTTTTGTCAAGAGAATTCTTTTCAAGTGTGAAAGGCAAACAAACAATTTTGTCGTTTTCAACATACTGGGATTCGATTCTTCCTTGTGTCTGTCCACTGCTACGATAGAAAGACATAAGTAAACCAAACTCGTCAATAAGTTCGTCCTTGTCCGCTTTGGTCTTTATGTCTATTGATATTTCTTGAATGTACATTGTCGTCTTTTATGCTTGCAGGTAACTTACTTATATGTCTCACAAAAGTAAGCATATACAACATAGGGTAGCAATATATGTGTAGTTTTTTAGCTCAATGTTATAAAGATACAATTTTCTAAAACTACTATTTCAATTCATTTTTTAGAGGTGGCAGCACCTTTAATTTGGGAGTTTTTTTGTAGAAACGTAATTAGCTAAGGTATTGTTAATAAATGCTTTACCTAAAATTTAATCAGAAAGAAAAATATCATAATTTTATATATATTAAATTTTACGTTATGAATAAGCTAAATCGATTTTTTGTTATTTTTTGCACAACAAGTTCATTATCTCTGTTTTCTCAAATTGGTGAGGGAGGCTTTAAAATTGAAACGGAGCAAGTAGTAGCTGTTCAATTACCGGAAGTATTGTTGAACTTTGATGCGATTTTGACTGATAAAAAAGTAGAGTTTACTTGGGCTTCAAATACCGAACATAACAATAATTTATTTACTATCGAAAAATCAAAAGACGCGGTTAATTTTGAAAAAGTAACAACTATTAAAAGTTTTGGAAATTACAGTACTTTAATTAGCTACTTTGATGTGGATTATACTCCTTATGATGGGATTTCTTATTATAGATTAAAACAAACAGATATCAATGGTCAGGTTTTATCTTCTCGCTTAGTATCTATTAATAATAAATCTATTAGTACTGGTTTAGCAATTAATACAAGTTCAATGGAAGAAAGCCCAGCACTGTTAATGGGTTCCGAAAACAAAGAAGTATTAGTTGTCTTAAGAAATGAAAAAGGACTTGAAAGCTACTCTAAAGTAACGATTGATGCTGAGAATAATGTCATTGTTCCTTTGGATACTGATCATAAGTTAGACAATGGAACTTATACGGTGGTTGCTTCCTCAAACAACAGATTATATAGCCAAAAAGTAGTAGTAAAGTAGTTCTTGGTTGTTTTAAAAATTCTTTTAAAACAGTATATACTAAAACAAACCAACTTCGGTTGTTTTAATCCATCCTTCGTTTCCGTTTTCAAGTTTAATATTGGTCCACTCTGGATTAGATTCTAAAACACTTACTTTGGTGCCTTCGTGTAAACTAAATTTTGATTTTGATGTCACGTTTGGTTCTTCACGAATTTTAGATTCCCTATTTGTTACAATCGCAAAGTTTAGTTCTTGCTTGTCGTCCAGCGCCGAAAAACCTAAAACCATGGTTGCAATAAATAGTATTAATGATATTCCGCTCAAAAAAAAGCCTAATCGTTTTAAGAAGAGTTGATTGCTTATTAAAAATATAAAGGCAAAAGATAAACATCCTATTAAACTAAAAATACTAAACCATGCCCATCCATTAGTGGAAAGCGCATTTACTAACCCAGATTTAATGGCAATAATAAAAAAGTTTTCTTTGCTTTCTATTTTGTCGATGGTTTTTTCGTTGGCAATTTTTAAATTCATTTTCACATCCTTATTGTTAGGTTGCAATTTGTTTGCTAACTCATAATTAAAAATAGCTTTTCCTAATTCATTATTTTTATAGTAAGCATTTCCTAAGTTGTAATGTAATTTATAAGAAGTAGAACCTTCTTTTAAAATTGATTCGTAAAGCGCAATAGCTTGTTTGTAATCTTTATTACTGTAAGCTTTTTCTGCTTTTAGTGCTAAATCATTATTCGCGCATATTGAAGCAGATGTTAGTATCAATAAAAGCGAACATAATATGAGTTGTATTGATTTCATTTTCTGATTACTTTTTGATTTGCTCTTCAATTTGTGAAATTAATTCAATAGTATCTTGATATACTTTTTTCAAATCTCCGGTAACGGCGCTTGGTGCATATTTAGCGTACTCGCAAGTATTTAAAGTGTCAATTACATTTTTTGTGGTAGCATCAGATACGTTTCGTGACAACAACATGTCTGATATTTTTTCTTTAGATAAATCAACAATTGATAAAGCGAATTTATCTCCAATATAATTATTCAAGGCATTTAACACTTCTGTGAAAAACAAATCTTTGTTATTAGAGGTCATGTGTTTTTCGGCAATCGCCAATTGTTTTTTAGCCAACTTAGCAGCTTTACGCTCCTTAACAGCTGTCATATTGCTGTTTGCTTTAATATGCTGTCTAACTAAAAATAATGCCGCAAAAAATAGTAGAGTAGGGAATATCAATAATAAATAATGTGCTGCCGATGAAAAGAATTCTTCATCTACTTTTTTTAATCCCAAGTCACCTGTTTTAATATAACGTATATCATTCTCACCTTCTTTAACGCCTTTTTTATTAGGTGTAATAATTTGAGCACTTCCTGGATCTCCTTCTAAAACAGTTAATTTAATATCAGGCGAAGGAAGAGAAACATATTGTTTTTTATCAGGATTAAAGTAATTAAAATTTAAATTGTTTAACGTGTATTCGCCTTTTTCTCTTGGAATAATTAAGTAATTATAAGTTACGCTTCCCGAAACGCCTCCGTTTGTTTTTACATTTTCATTAATTTTTGGATCGTATGCTTCAAAACTTTCAGGAAGATTTAGTTTTAAAGGTTCTAATAATTTAATATTTCCTTTGCCGCTAATAGTAATTTTTAAGTTAATAGCTTCATTTGCCTTTACTTGATATTTATCCAACTCGGCTTTATATCCAAAATCGCCCACTGCTCCCGAAAACTCTAGTGGTTTATTTTCGGTTGGTAAATCTTGCACATCAACTTTTACAGGTTTGCTTTTTACTTTTATGGCAACATCTTCGTATCCACCAGCTCCAAAAAATTGTTCAAATATGTTGCGTGGTTGACGTTTAGTTTGTCGTCTCACAATACAATCAAGTTCAACGGGGTCAATTGTGATAGCTCCAGTTCTTTGCGGAAATAAATAAACAGTGCAATAATCGGCCACATAATACATTACGCCGTTTACGTTTTCTTGTCGTAAGTTGATGTGCTGGTTAGTGTTTTCTTGTTGCGACCAAAAGCCATTGTAAGGTGGGAATTTTACATTTTGAAAACCTCGTAAATCAACTCTTGAATATACTTTTTGTGTTAGTGTAATTTGTTCTCCTAAAAAACATTTGGTTTTACTGAGATAAGTTCTCACAAATAAATCATCTCCACTTACCTCACTGGCATATTGATTTTTTTCTTGTTTTTGTGATTGTCCAGATTGAGCACTTGGATTTTGCTGAGCATTTGCCTTTGATACTTCAATAATAACAGGTTTTGTTTCTAATTTTTGCCCGCCAGAAACAACGGTTGCAGGGCCGATGGTAAATTTTCCTTCTTTTTTTGCAGCAATAAATATGGATAAGGTTATGGATTGAGAGATATTACCATTAACCATACTCATACTTTGACTTTGGTTTGGGCCCGAGTAAATATCAAAATCATTTAAATTTGGATAGGTTAAATTGTTACCACTTCCGTTTAATGTAAATGCAATTTGAAAGACTTCGCCAACAACAACTTTGTTTTTGCTAACCTGAGAAACAAACGTAGGTGTTTGAGCAATAGCCCAAGAGCTGATAAATAAGAGGAATAGAAGTAACTTATTGAAGACTGTATTATGTGAGTCTTGATTACGAATGTCAGACAAGTATACGAATCTAGGCATAAGAGTTTGACTCTCATTTCGATTTGTATATTTGCGCTTATTCGTATTCATTATTTTTTGTTTAGTATATATTACCAGTCTTTTTCAACTTTTACTTTATTAGCAGGATCACCTTTTTTCTTTCTCAACGACTGCATTTTTTTCTCATCATTTTTTAAAGCGTTAAGCATTTTCTCGGCTTGTTCTTTACTCATTTGTGGTTGTTGAGCTTCTTGCTTTTCTTTATCATTTTTGTTGTTGATGTCTTCTTTTTCTTTTTTCTCTTGGTCTTTATTTTCCTGATCTTTTTTGTTTTGGTCTTTTTTATCGTCTTTCTTTTGGTTTTTTTGTTGCTCGGCTAATTTTTTTTGAGCGTAGGCTAAATTGTAACGAGTATCTTCATCTTTTGAGTTAAGTTTCAAGGCTTTTTTATAACCATAAATGGCGTCTTCATAATTTTTTTGCATCAACTTGGCATTACCGTAATTGTGCCATGCTTTTTGAACTGTATCTGAATTTACTAACGATTTTGCTACCACTTCAAATTGTTCGGCTGCTTGGTCGTAAACTAAATTGGCAGCAGAGTCTGCCGTCATACGTTTATTAGGAGTTGGTATTTTACCAGATTTAATTAATTCAGCGGTTTTATAATAAGCATCACCTAAATTGAAATTGGCTTTATAATAAGTTTGTTTTTCTTTTAATGATTTTTTGTAATAGTTAGAGGCCTCGATAGGTTTTCCACCATGATAAGCATCATTTCCTTTACGTAAAGCCATTTTTTCTTCTTGAGCTTGACCATTGAATGATATAAACAAACAGATTATAAACCACATAGGCACATAGTTTAATGTTGTTTGTAAAGAAAGCAAATTAGAAAAAGCTTCGCTTTTAGGCATAGGAAAACTATGAGATAAAATAATTTCTCTCATAAGTATTTTTTTTTCTATGTTACTATGTGGTTTAAACATTCTATGCTTTTGCATTATTAAATAAATTCAATTTTTTCCAAAGTTTACTCACTCTTTCTGATATTAATGATTCAATGACTAAAAACAATAAAGCAGCACCTAAAAACCATTGAAATTGGTCTTCATAATCGGTGTACATTTTGCTTTCTAATTGTTTTTTATCTAGTTCTGCAATTTTCCCTAAAATAGCATCTAAGCCAATGTCTGAACTAGTTGCTTGAACATAAACACCATTAGATGCCGAAGAAATATCTTGTAAAATTTTTGCATCCAATTTTGTAACTACGGTATTACCCTCATTATCTTTTTTGTAACCATTAACAATTCCATCTATTATATTTGGAATAGGAACTCCAGATTCGGAACCTACACCAATGGTATGAATCACAATATTTTTCTTTGCCGCTTCTTCAGCCGCATCCACAGCACTTTCTTTTGCTTCTTCGTTATTTTCTCCATCAGTGATAATAACGATAGCTTTGTTTTTTCCTTCGTCTTTTCCAAAACTTTCAACCGATAAGTTAATGGCATCTGCGATATTGGTTCCTTGCACTGGAACTATTTTATTACTAATGCCTTCTAAAAATAATTTAGCGGAACTATAATCGGTTGTAATGGGTAATTGAACATAAGCTTCACCTGCAAAAACAACAATTCCTAAACGGTCGCCTTGCAATTTATCTATCATATTTTCAATGGCAATTTTAGCTCGTTCTAAACGATTAGGCGATAAATCTTGAGCCATCATACTATTAGAAACGTCTAAGCAAACCATAATATCAGCACCTTCGCGTTTTACATCTTGTAATTTAGAACCTGTTTGCAGGTTGCAAATACCTAATATTAAAAAAGAGAAACCTATTAAGAATAAAATAAATTTAGTGTTTTTCTTTGCCCTTGAAACATCAGGAACTAATTGATTAATTAAACTTATATCTCCTAGTTTTTTTAAATTCTTTTTAGCCCTGTAAGCATACCAAATATAAATGGCGATGCAAATTGGAATTATTGCAAAGGCATAAAAAAATATATGGTTTTCGAACTTAAACATTATGGTATCGCTTTAAAGACAAATCGTTTTAATAAGAATTCTAATAATAAACAAATAGCAGCTGCAAGAGCCAACGGCAAGAAGTGTTCGGCTTTATTAGTAAAACTTTTTTCGCTAATAATTGTTTTTTCTAATTGATCAATTTCTTTATAGGTTTTTTCTAGGCTTTCTCTATCAGTTGCTCTAAAATATTTTCCACCAGTCATTTTACTAATTTGAGTCATCGTCGCATCATCAATATCTACATCCACATAATCATATTCCATTTCGCCATTTGGATATAAAGCAACAGGTTGTAAAGCTTTTCCTTTACTTCCTACACCAATACAATACACACGCACGCCAAAAGTTTTTGCAATATCTGCGGCTGTTAATGGCGCAATTTCCCCAACATTACTTACACCATCCGAAATTAAAATCACGACTTTACTTTTAGCTTTACTATCTTTTACACGAGCAACACCATCTGCCAATCCTAGACCAATGGCAGTTCCTTGATCGAGCATCCCAGCTTTAATGTCACTAAACATGTTTTTAATAATTTTATGATCTGTTGTTAAGGGACATTGTGTAAATGCTTCGCCTCCAAATACAACTAATCCTATTTTATCATTTGGTCGTGCATCAATAAAGTCACCTAAAACTTCTTTAGCCACTTCAATTCGATTTGGTTTAAAATCTTTTGCTAACATGGATAATGAAACGTCTAAACTCACCACGATATCAATACCTTCTGTTTTAGTATCTTTCCAACTGCAGCGAGATTGAGGACGAGCAATGGCTAAAATTAAAAGTGAAATACATAATAATCTTAAAAAAAATAATACATGTCTGAATTTTGCCTTTAAAGAAGATTTAATCCCAGTAAATAAATTAAAAGAAGAATAATTAACTTCGCCTTCGTAGGTTTTTAGTTTATAGATATACCAAGCAATCATCACTGGTATAATGATGAATAACCAAAACCAATGCTTTTCGGCAAATTGTATGTCTTTAAAATAGGAGTACAAGATATTAGTTATTAGTTTTTAGTTGTTTGATTTGGTTCACTTGAGTATTTTGATCCTTTAATTTCTGTGTTTTTTAAATATTTTATCAATCCAGCAATCATTCCAGTAACTTCTTCAATATTTATAATAAGTTGTTCTTTTAGTTTTTCTTCAACTAAACCTAATTCATAAGCAATTATTAACTGCGTTTTAACTTCATATAATGAACCTTTTGAAATTGATAAAAAATTCTTGAATTCATTTGTTCCTCCTTTTCCAAAACCTTCAGCAATATTTGAAGGGACTGAAACTGCGGCACGTCGAATTTGATCTTTTAATCCAAAATCTTTACTAAATAAAGGCTCATTTGTTATTTTATAAATCTCAATAGTTAGAGCTTTGGCTTTTTGCCAAGCTAACATATCTTCAATTTTTGTAAACCCTTTATTTTTTTCTTCGTTCATTTCTTACTTTAATTATCCAACAACTTATAACTTCTCTCCAATAACTTCTTTTACTTCTTCGCGCATGGTTCCTTTTACAAAATCAAAGGCATTGTTTAAGGTTAAAGTATGTTCTGCTTCAATAGGAATTTGTTTGGCGAATTTCACAAAGTCGGACAGTGTTAATATTTGTGATAGTTTTAATTTGCTTTCAGAATCAATAACTTGTGCTTTAAATATTTTAATGATTTCGTCAGACGTTAATTCTAAGGCATTAATATTAAAACGTTCTTCAATATACAAACGAACTGTATCGGCTATGGATGAATAATATTCTTTTGTTTTATTGTCTTTCCAAATGGCTTCTTGTTTTATTTTTTCTAAAGTTTCAAGCGCTGTAATATGTGCTGGAATTTTTGGTTTTTCGATAATTATTTCCTGAGGTTTTTTCTTGTTCAGTTTTATGATGATAAGAATTAAAATAATGATAGCTGCTAAGATTGCTAAACCCCAATAAGCATAAGGTAAATACCATTTCCAATCAAATGGTTCGTCGTACGGCGGTTTAATGTCTTTTACTTTAGTTAATGATGTGTCTGTAGCAACTGTGTTTACTAATAAATGTAAAGGCTCAGTATACAATGGGTTTGCTGTATCTTTATTAATAATAAATTTAAATGGAGCAATGTAATAAGCGCCTGAATCAAAAGACGTAATGGTTAATTGAATGTGTTGTTGTACGATGTTTGGTTTGTTTTTATTTGGAATAGTAGTATCAATTTGAGTGACATTAACCACCTCAATCCCTTTTTTAATGGTGTCTTCAATTAATGGCCAAAGAATGTCGATGTTTTTTTGAGAAGAAGCATCGTAGTTTACATAGATGTCTAATTTGGTTTGAGCACCAATTCGAATAGAGGTTGAGTCAATAACCGCATGAACTTCAACTGGAGTTTGAGCTTTAGCAAAAGAGAATGCTAAAACTGATATAAATAGTAATATGTATTTTTTTAAGTTCATATTTTATTGTTTGTTCTCGACTTCGCTCGAACTGACAAGTTTATTTTGTTTTATCTCTTTTTAAATAAAGTCATTAATGGTTTTATATATCCTTCGTGCGTATGTATCGTTGTAAAATCAACACCGCTTTTTGTAAATGTATCTTTTAGTTGAGCTTCAAATTTCAAGTGATTAATTTCTAATTGTTTTCTGAATGATTTATCACTTGTATCCACCCATATTAATTTTCCTGTTTCGTTATCTTTTAATTTTATTAAACCAACATCAGGTAATGTGTTCTCATGTTTGTCGTTAATTCTTAAGGCTACTAAATCATGCTTTCTGTTAGCAATCTTCATAGCATCAGAATAAGCGTGATTATCTCTGAAATCAGAAATTAAAAAACAAATGCTTTTCTTTTTAATCACATTAGTTAAATATTTTAAGGCTAATTCAATGTTTGTTCCTTTTTGCTCTGGTTCAATATTGATAAGCTCTCTAATAATTCTTAAAATATGAGACTTGCCTTTTTTTGGTGGAATAAATTTTTCGATTTTATCACTAAAAAATATGACACCAATTTTATCATTGTTTTGTGAAGCTGAAAAAGCTATCACGGCACATAACTCAGTAATCAAATCTTGTTTGAATTGTTGTTGAGTTCCAAATTGTCCACTAGCACTCACATCCACCAAAATCATCACACTTAATTCACGTTCTTCTTCAAACACTTTTACATAAGGCGTTCTTAAACGAGCGGTCACATTCCAGTCAATTGTTCTAACATCATCGCCAGGTGTGTATTCACGCACTTCACTAAATGCCATACCACGACCTTTAAACGCAGAGTGGTATTCTCCAGAAAAAATCTGGTTACTCAAACCCTTTGTTTTGATTTCGATTTTACGTACTTTTTTTAGTAATTCTGCGGTTTCCACTTTAGGAAGTTATTAGTTTTTGGTTATTAGTTTTTGGTATTATACTTTGGTGGATAAACATTTAGTTTTTATTTTTTCAAAAAACTAAACTCTAACAACTAATAACTATTATGGTACTTCAACAGCGTTTAACAACTCATTAATAATATGTTCGGTTGTTATGTTTTCAGCTTCTGCTTCGTATGTTAAGCCAATACGATGACGCATGACATCTAAACAAACCGCGCGAACATCTTCTGGTATTACATAACCTCTGCGTTTAATAAATGCATAAGCCTTAGCAGCTAATGCTAAATTAATACTTGCACGTGGCGAACCACCATAAGAAATTAATGGAGCAAATTTTTCTAATTTATATTCTTTAGGGAAACGAGTAGCAAAAACAATGTCAACAATGTAACGTTCAATTTTCTCGTCCATGTAAACATCTTTCACCACGTTTCTTGCCGCTAAAATATCTTCAGGTTTTAAAACAATATTTGCTTTAGGCATTCCTTGTTTCGAAATATTTGCTGCTATTACTTTACGCTCATCTTCTTTTGTAGGGTAGGTAATAACTACTTTCAACATAAAACGATCCATTTGAGCTTCTGGTAAAGGATAGGTTCCTTCTTGCTCAACTGGGTTTTGAGTGGCTAATACTAAAAATGGATTTGGTAATTTAAAAGTTTCGTCGCCAATGGTTACTTGTTTTTCTTGCATGGCTTCTAACAAAGCCGATTGAACCTTTGCCGGAGCACGGTTAATCTCATCTGCCAACACAAAATTTGCAAAAATTGGCCCCTTACGAATAGAGAATTGTTCTTGCTTTTGATTATAAATCATAGTTCCAATCAAATCAGCAGGTAACAAATCTGGAGTAAATTGAATACGACTAAATTTTGCATCAATACAAGTAGCCAATGTGTTAATAGCTAGTGTTTTAGCTAATCCTGGAACACCTTCTAATAAAATATGCCCATTACTTAATAAACCAATTAACAAACGTTCTACCATGTGGTTTTGACCCACAATTACTTTATTCATTTCAGATGTTAATACATCAATAAACGCACTTTCGCGCTGAATGCGTTCATTCAATTCTCGAATATCTACTACCATAAGTGTTTTTGTTTAATACAAGCAAGGCAAAGTTAGCAATGGTAGGGGTTTCAGGTATTTTAGGCTTGTTAAAATATGTTAACAATATGTTGTGTTTTAACGTTTATTATCCTAAAGAAATTTAACATTTCTGGTCATTTTCTACCAGTTATAAAAAATAACCTGCCAGTTATACAGTTAGGTAATATAAATCAGTAATTCGCTCTAATTTTAAATCATAATTTAAAATTATGATGAGATATTTATTTACCATTATTATTCTTGTTTTTTTCCTGTTTTCAGGCTATTCGCAGATTGTTTATCCCAGTTTAAATTTGAGTTTACTTTCGAAATTAGATCCTGAAAAAACTTATGCTCAAAATTTTGGAGCAAGTGGTAATGAGAAATATTCGGGCTGTTATGGATGGTATCAGGCAAGTAAAAATAAAGAGTATGCAATTATAGGGTCATCTTCAGGAGCTTATTTTATTGATGTGACAATTCCTACATTTCCATTAGTTGTTGATTCGATAAAAGTAAATAATGCTGCAGTTCACCGTGAAATTAAGACTTATAATCATTATGCTTATATAACAACAGATGAACCCAATGGAAGGATATGTGTTGTTGACATGCAGTATTTACCCGATTCAGTGCACGAAATCCCACAATCAGTTCATAACCTTCCTTCTAAAGCTCACACTATTTTTATAGATAATAATAAACTTTATTTAGCATCAACATTATATACAGACGCTTCATCAAATATATCATTGGAAAGTTTGGCTGCATATAGTTTAGCAACTCCAGAAATGCCTGTTTTATTGCGACGAATTGAACAAGATTATTCAACGGTTAATTCTGGTGGTTGTAATGCACATGATATATACGTAAATAATGATACGATTTTTGCATCTTGTATGAATGATGGCTTAAGGGTTTATAAATTAACAAGTTTAAATACTTTTTCATTATTAGCAATTTATAGCGGTTATCAGTATGCAGGTTATAATCATAGTTCCAGCTTATCTGCGGATAAAAAACATCTGGTATTTTGTGATGAAGTTCCCACTGCATTACCTGCTAAAATTATAGATGTGAGTGATTTAGGAAATATTCAACCTTTAAGTGCATTTAATTCGCATCCTCAAGCAACTCCTCATAATCCATATATTGTTGGAAATAAATGGTGTTTAGTCTCCACTTATGAAGATGGATTGTATTTATACGATATTTCTAATCCTAATAATGTAAGTATGTACGGGTATTTTGATACTCATCCACAACACGGGTTTAATGATAACTATCCTAATGGCTATGCAGGTAATTGGGGCGCTTATCCAAACTTACCTAGTAAAATAATTTTGGCTTTAGATATGCAAAATGGTTTATTTATTTTAGAAGGAGACGCTAATTATAAAAATGGTGATTTGCCTACAGGTTTAGTTGAAAAATCAGCTTATAATGACATTTTATCATTTCCAAATCCCACTATGAATATTATAAATATTAAGTCTGAGTTGGAAGTTAATGGAAAATTAAATTATCAAATAGTAAATAGTTTGGGCAGTGAAGTAATGGATGGAGAAACAGATAATTTAAATTTTACAATTAATCTGGTAAACTTAAACTCTGGCATTTATTTTTTACGATTACACGTTAATAATAGTGTAGTGGTTAAGAAATTTGTGAAAGAGTAAAATTTTAACAAATTAAAACCCTTGACAAATTGATTTATCAAGGGTTTTTTGTTTTCTATTAGGCGGTTTGAGGCGGTTTTCTTATCTTTACAAGATATAAATTTACTATCATGATTGCAGAAATGAACTTATCAGCCAAAGCCCAACAATTAATAGATTTAGAAGATAAATACGGAGCGCATAATTATCATCCTTTGCCTGTTGTGTTAGAGCGTGGCTTAGGTGTTCATGTTTGGGATGTAGATGGAAAACAATATTATGATTTTTTATCTGCTTACAGTGCCGTAAATCAAGGACATTGCCATCCAAAAATTACTCAAACTTTAATTGAGCAATCACAAAAATTAGCATTAACGTCTCGCGCGTTTCATAATAATGTATTAGGTGAGTATGAAAAATTTGTAACTGGTATTTTTGGTTTTGATAAAGTATTACCTATGAATACTGGTGCCGAAGGTGTGGAAACCGCTTTAAAATTAGCTCGTAAATGGGGTTATGAAAAAAAAGGTGTTGCCGAAAATACAGCTAAAATTATTGTGTGCGAAGGTAACTTTCATGGTAGAACCATTTCAATTGTTTCTGCTAGTACCGATCCTGATGCACGTCAAAATTTCGGACCTTTCACTCCAGGCTATATTACAATTCCTTATAATAATGTAACTGCATTAGCAGAGGCTTTAAAAGATAATACAGTGGTTGGTTTTTTAGTAGAACCAATTCAAGGCGAGGCTGGTGTTTATGTACCAAACGATGGTTATTTAAAAACTTGTTCGGAAATGTGTAAAGCAGCAAACGTATTGTTTATTGCTGATGAAGTTCAAACAGGAATTGCTCGTACTGGTAAAATGTTGGCATGCGATCATGAAGGTGTAAAACCTGACATGTTGATTTTAGGAAAGGCTTTATCTGGTGGTATGTATCCAGTATCAGCAGTATTTGCTAATGATGATGTGATGATGTGCATTAAGCCTGGTCAACATGGCTCAACATACGGTGGAAATCCATTGGGTTGTAAAATTGCGATGACTGCTATGCAAGTAGTGTTAGATGAGAAACTATCAGAAAATGCAAATACATTAGGTGAATTATTAAGAACAGAATTGAGAGCAATCAAATCAGATAGAATTACCTTAGTAAGAGGCAAAGGCTTATTAAATGCAATCATCATTAAAGAAAAAGATGGTATTTCTGCTTGGGACGTATGCTTGAAATTAGCAGAAAATGGATTATTAGCTAAACCAACTCATGGCGATATTATTCGTTTTGCTCCTCCTTTAGTAATTACAAAAGAACAAATTTTAGAGTGTGCTGCTATTATTAAAAAAACAATTGAATCGTTTAATTAAGAAATAAAAATTTTATTTAACTCTTAAAAAAGTGTGATTTTAGATAATCACGCTTTTTTTTATGTTATTGTTTTTATAATAATTTGTAGTATTTTAGTTTATTATAAACATCATATTATGTCAAACGATTTTAGCGAAAAAACAGCCGACACTGGCAATACGATTAAGTGTAAGGACTGCGGTGGAAATTTAAAATACCTACCAGGATCAACTTTTCTAAATTGCGAATATTGTGGGGCAAAAAATGATATTGCATCCGAAAAAATTGCTGAAATTGTGGAACATGATTTTGAAAGTTTTTTAAATGAAAAAGCTCATTTAGAAGATAAACAAGAAATTAGTACAGTAAAATGTTCTAATTGTGCAGCATCAACAACATTAAAGCCAAACGTAACGTCTTCTAATTGCCCTTATTGCGATACAGCTTTGGTGGTACAAAATGCCTCAACGTCTTCTATTATTAAACCTTCGCATTTATTACCATTTAAAATTGATAGAAAAAAATCAACAGAATTGTTTATAAATTGGGCAAGTAGTTTATGGTTTGCACCCAATAAAATTAAAGAATACGCGCAACATTCGGCCGAAAAATTAAATGGTATTTATATGCCTTATTGGACATACGATACAAATACTGTTTCTGATTATACAGGCATGAGAGGGACGCATTATTATACAACAGAAACGTATACTGATAGTGAAGGGAAATCTCAAACACGTCAAGTTCGAAGAACAAGTTGGTCTCCCGCAAGTGGTAGCGTATATGTTGATTTTGATGATGTGTTAATCGTTTCTTCAAAATCATTACCGGAAAATTTAGCAAATGAATTGGAACCATGGGACTTACATGATTTAACAGCATATAATGATAATTACTTGAGCGGTTTTGTTACAGAAAGTTATCAAGTAACATTGAAAGAAGGTTTTGACAAAGCTAAAGATAGAATGAAGGATAAAATTTATTCTACTGTAAGATCTGATATTGGTGGAGATGAACAGCAAGTAACGTCCGTAAATTCAATTTATAACGATATCACTTTTAAGCACATTTTATTGCCAGTTTGGTTAAGTTCCTACAAGTACAATGATAAGGTATATCGTTTTTTAGTAAATGCTCGTACAGGTGAAGTTCAAGGTGAAAGACCTTATTCTGCAGCTAAAATTGCGGCATTAGTCATTACTATTTTAGTTGTTGTAGGTGCTATTATTTATTTTGCACAAAAAAATAAAGGGGGATAGTTACTTTAATAATTTTTTTTATAGATTTGATAAACCCTAAAAAAATAGCATGAAAATTAAAAACATTTTTAAAAAGAAAACACAAGTTACTTCAGCTAATGCTCAAAAACTTGAAAAAAATCAATTATCACAAATTATTGGAGGAGGTGATGATAGCACAACTACTGAACCTAGCTCTATAAAATATGTTGCCGGTGGCGGAAAAGCTCAAGGTGTAATGGGATCAAAGCCTAATTAGAAGATAAACAAAAAAGTCGCTTATTAAAGCGACTTTTTTTATGCTCTTTTTACCTTCGTTTCTTTATAGCCTAACTTTTTCATGCTCTTACGTTTTTGTTTTTTGGCAGCCTTTAATTGGCGTTTTTGTTCGCGAGCGTTTTGTTTACTTAATTTTTGACTAGGTTTTTCTTTCTTTTTTAAATAAGGGTTGTAAGCTTCTCTCGCTTTATGTCGTTTTCCCGATTTATGCCACATTTTTTTTCGCTCTTTACTTTCAGTAAACTGAGCTTTTATGGGCAAGTTTCCAATAAAAAATAAAAATAGAGATATGGCTATAAACTTCTTCATTATTGCAAATAACGGCTTTATCTTAAAAAGATACATGTAATATGCTGAAAATTACTAACATAGTTTTCCAATAATTCCGTTTTGTGGTTTGTGGCTTTTGTAGTAAATTTGTTAGAATTAGAAAACATACAATGGCTATAAAAGATTGGACAAAAGAAGAAATTTTAGAGGTATATAACACGCCTTTAATGGAACTAATATATAAAGCAGCAGAAGTTCATAAACAACATCACACCGTTGGTGAAGTGCAAATTAGTTCATTGTTATCTATCAAAACGGGTGGATGTCCTGAAGATTGTTCGTATTGCCCTCAAGCAGCTCGTTACCATACAGAAGTGAAGGTTCATAAATTAATGAGCGTACCTGAAGTTGATGCTGCCGCGAATAATGCAAAAGCAGGTGGCGCTAGTCGTATGTGTTTAGGAGCAGCATGGCGTGAAGTACGTGATAATAAAGATTTTGATACCGTGTTAGATATGGTAAAAACCATTAATAGCAAAGGGCTTGAAGTTTGTGCTACTTTAGGGATGGTTACCGAAGATCAAGCAAAACGTTTAGCAGAAGCTGGATTATATGCTTATAATCACAATATTGATACCAGCGAAGAGAATTACGAAAATATTATTTCTACACGTAAGTTCGATGATCGTTTAAATACCATTAATAATGTTCGTAAAGCAGGCTTAACAGTTTGTTCGGGCGGAATTATTGGTATGGGCGAAAAAATTGAAGATAGAGTAGGGATGTTATATACCTTAAGTTTATTACGTCCTCAGCCAGAGTCAGTGCCTATTAATGCTTTAGTAGCTGTAGAAGGAACTCCAATGGAAGATCAACCGCCTGTGCCAATTTGGGATATGGTTCGTATGATCGCAACCGCTCGTATCGTATTACCAAGAACTGCAGTTCGTTTATCAGCTGGTCGTTTAAGTATGAGTATGGAAGGACAAGCGTTATGTTTTATGGCAGGAGCCAATTCTATTTTTGCTGGCGAAAAATTATTAACCACTCCAAATCCTTTGTATAATCAGGACATGGAAATGTTTAAAATTTTAGGTTTAAATACAAAACAAGCTTTTGTAGATAAATTAAAAAAGGAAGAATTAGTATAATATTATTATAAATAGAGGTAAAGCAACATATGAGTGGACAAAAAAAAAATCCATCAACTATTACCTCTTTATTACAACAACGAATAGATAAAGGGAGCTTGCGCTCCCTTATTTCGTCCTATCCTAAAGTAGATTTTTCAAGTAATGACTATCTTGGTTTTTCTACTCAGGGATATTTACATCAGGAATTGTTAACACTTGAACCCTCACTAAAAATGGGGTCTACAGGTTCACGTTTAATTAGTGGAAATTCAGTTTTATTTAGTGAAATAGAAAACGAAATTGCCCAATTTCATCACGCAGAGTCTGCTTTGATTTATAATTCAGGCTACGACGCAAACTTAGGCTTGTTATCAAGCGTCCCTCAAAAAGGCGATTTGATTTTAAGCGACGAATTAATTCATGCTTCTTTAATTGATGGAATAAGATTAAGTTTTGCGACCCATTATAAATTCAAACACAATGATGTTACGTCTTTAAAAGAATTAATCACAAGACATAAAGATTCATTTAATGAAATTTATGTAGTTGTAGAAAGTGTGTATTCGATGGATGGCGATAGTGCACCATTAATAGACTTAGCCGCGTTTTGTAGTCAATATAATTTGCATTTAATTGTGGACGAAGCTCATGCAATAGGTGTATTTGGAGAATGGGGAAAAGGATTGTGTGAGGAATTAAATATACATAATGATTGTTTTGCTAGAATTTATACATATGGAAAAGCGATGGGTTGCCATGGAGCTTCTATTATTGGAAGTGAAGAATTAAAAAAATATTTGATTAATTTTTCTCGCTCTTTTATTTATACAACGGCAATGTCAGAGCATAGTTTGTTATCTATCAAAGCTTCATATCAATTATTAAGTAAAACAACTGAAATAGAAAAATTAAGAAGTAACATTTCTTATTTTAATTCGAAGGCAAATAGTTCTTCTTATTTTATCAAAAGTGAGAGCGCGATTCATTGTAAATTAGTTTCTGGAAATAAACAAGTTCAAGAAGCAGAAGATAAATTAAATCTATTAGATGTTTTTGCGAAATCTATCAAAAGCCCCACGGTTAAAGAAGGACAGGAACGTCTTCGTGTTTGTTTGCATTCTTTTAATACAAAACACGAGATTGATTTGTTAGTTAATGTATTATCTTCTTAATAGTAACGTCAGCCTATTACCACTGGGTGTGAGTTTCAAAGGCTGATTAGATTCCTACCCAAGTTCAAAATGACTTTTTCTTAAGAATTTACTTTATTCTTTACCACACAAACACATCTAAAACCCGTCCATGAATTTGGCTTAGTGTATACCTGATCTTTACCAACTCTACATTCTTCCAAATTATTTTTCCAGCCGCCGCCTTTTGTAATTCCTTTTTCTGCTACCATTTCAGTTACATTGCCAAGCATATTATAAAGTCCAAATCGATTTTTTTCATAAGATCTAGCAGGTGCAGTTACATCGGCATTACCAACTTGCATGCAATCTCCATTTGCTAAAGGATTAACGCAATTTAATTGATGTATACCTTTTTCATTCATCCCATTATTATTTAAAACAAAAGAAGATGTTTCAGCTAATTTTTCCCACTCAGCTTTAGTAGGTAAACGGTATTCTATATTTTGGTTTTTAAAATCTTTTTTTATTGAAAGAAGGGTTTTAACTCTTTCTGTTCTCCATTTACAATATGCAACTGCTTGCTCGTAACTAATGCCTACAACGGGATAGTTTTTATATGCTGGATGACGATAGTAGTATTGAACATAGGGTTCGTTGTACGATAGTTTTTCTTTCCAAACTATTGTGTCAGGTAACGATGCTAAATGTTCTTTTGAACTTGCTCCATAAATGGATTTAGTCCAGTATTCATATTCCGTCCAACTGAAATTCGAAATTTCTGTTTCATCTGCAAATAGGGTGTCATTTATTTGAATCGTTCCTGGTGGTGTAAATGTTTTTTCTTTAGTGAAAGAAAAACATAGCAAAGCTAGCGCAGTAACTGCAAAAATAATTTTCTTCATAAGTAGTGGTTTTTAGTGATTATATTCCTATCGCTTTTCTTAAATCTATAGCGTCATTAACTTCGTTACTTAGTTCGGTTAATGGAATTTTATTTTCCTTTGATGATGCAATTGAAGAGAATGTTTCTTTATTACATAAATACATTTTTCCGTTAGAGATTATACACAGACTATAGGCATCTTTTGGATTAAATTTCAAAGTGCCATATTGTAAATTATAAACTAAATTTTTATTATGACAAATTAAATAAATAGTATTTGGCATGATTGGTTTTTCATTAGTAACATAAATAGGGTTTATACTTGCTCCTTTAGGGAGGCTATTTGGACAGTCGGAATTGAAAATGCCAAAATTGCTCAAACTAAAAACACGTGTCACTATTGCTTGAGATGTAAAATCTTGCATAGCATTATTTAATTGAGATTGTTGTTCTCTTTGCCAACGAATTTTTTCTTTAATGTATTCTTCGCCTAATCTTTTTTGTTCAGCCAAGTAAGTCGCTTGTTTTGCTTCGAATTCTTCTTTCAACCTTTTTTCATCTGCTTCTTTTTTAATAACTAGATTTTTGTAGTCGGCAAATTTTGATTCGTAAGATTTTAATGCCTTGTCGTAATCAACTCCAGTTAGAGCTGGATAAACAACTAATTTTTCTACTCGCTCTCTTAACTTCAAAGTCAATAAATAGTTCTTTCCTTTTTGTGGACCTTCAGAAACTTCTGCACTACTCCAAGTTATATCTGCCAATTTGGAATTGTAGTTTTTGTTTTCAGCCCCCACTTCAAATACAGCATTTTTAAACGCTTCTAACTCAGGAAACTCTTTATAGTTAACTTCTAATTCAAATTGAGGACGGCCAGCTATTGCTTTTGTAGGTTTGCTTGGCTCAATAGTTTTAGGAAGTTGATTTACTTTTTTTGTATAAGTTATTTTTTCAGCTTCTATTTTTGGAGGTATAGCATCGATTAGTTTTTGTATTTCTTGAGCTTTTGGCGAATCTTTTTTCTCAATCATTGCCACTTCAGATTGCGTATTAGGCTTAAGTTGTTTTTTATTCACCAAAGAATTATCTCTACTTAAATAAGTCCAATTTTTTGCAACTGTATCTAGTTCATACATATTATATCTATCTGCTGTATGCTCTGAAGAAAATTCAACGGTAATTTGTTTTTTAGGATTAATAAAAACAGGTTCTCCATTTTGATAGCCTTTAATGTCAATCATCCCCGCACTTTCAAAATGAGACTGAACACCTGCGCTATCATAAGTCATAGGGATTCCACTAGCAATAATGTCGGCTTGGTTATGAAATTCTCTGTATTTGATTTCAACTTCTCCAACAATATCTTGCCCTTGTTTATCAACAAAGGCTTTTTTTGGAATAATAATTTTTGAATTGGATTTGTGTTTAATGGTTGCACCTTGTTCGGCTTTTACTTTGTAAGAAGTGTAAGGAACGTTTAGTTTGGAGATGGGCGGTGCAATAAAAGCTTTATTTAGCTTGGTTTCGGGAGTACTTGTATGTTGTTGTTGAGTAGTAACTATTTTATCATTGGCGGTTTCTTTTGGTGGTTCTTTTTTAAATACAGCGAAATAGGTAACGGTACAAACAACGGCGACACCTGCTATAATTGCCGAATAGGTAGCCTTTTTGTTTTTTAAAAAGTTTACATCACTTCGGGCTTTTTCGATGCTTTGCTTTTTAAATTTATTGACTAATTCACCAAAATCTTTGTGTGAATTAATTTCTTCGTCCGTTACTGGCTTTCTGTCAAGATTAAATTTTGTTCCCATTATTTGGATGTTTTAGTCAATGTTTTTTTTACTCTTTCTAGTATGCGGTATAATTTTACTTTTGCGTTTGTCTCTGTTAAATTTAAGATTTCAGCAATCTCTTTAAAGGCACGTTTTTCAAAAAAGCGTAATTCAATTAATTGCAATTCATCTTCAGGTAAATCTTTAATAACAGTCATTAAAATACCTTTGTATTGTTCCATGTATTCTTCTTCAACTTCTTCGCAAATATTTCTCAAGTCGCTAATATCTGCATTAACAGTTCTAAGCTTACTATTGTTTCTAAATAACTGCATTACTTCGCTATGAGCTATGCGGTATAACCAACTTGCAAAGGGCACACCTTTGTATTCATATTTTTCAATATTTGTTAATGCTTTTAAAAACACTTGAGCGGTTAAATCAAAGGCGGTGTCTTTGTCGTCCATTCGTTGGTAAACATATCCGAAGATTTGTTTGTAATATTTATCGTACAAAGGCCCAAAATGCTCTGGGTTTTGTTTTGCAGCTTCAATGATCATTTGCTCATCGAGCAACATATCTGCGGTATGGTGATATCGGGGTGAAAATTCCATATGAACTGCGTCTAAAAGCATTGTAGGTTTATAATGCTAAACGGTACAAATAGTTACAAGGAAAAGTGAAATAAATGTTACTTAAAACTTAAGTGCCTGAAAATCAAACGCATTATTTTCAACTCTACTGAGTGAAATTATTGATTTGTTGGGTGAAATTGCATTTTGAATGAGTGAATTGAGTTTTTGGAGAGTGAAATTCAGTAATAAAAAAGAGTATAGAAACCAATTTATATGATTTCTATACTCAAATTACGTTCCAAAATTAATTAAAATAATCCTTTTGCTTTTTCAATAGCCAAACTTAATCCTTCTAATTTACTTCCCCCAGCCTGAGCGTAAAAAGGTTGACCGCCTCCGCCGCCATTTATTTCTTTTGCTAAATCACGAATGATATTGCCGGCATTTAAGTTTTTCTCTTTCACTAAATTATCATCAATAATTACGGAGATACTTGGTTTGCCTTTTACTTCAGCTCCAATCACACACACACAGTTTTCAACTTGATTACGAATTTCAAATAAAATATTTTTAATTTCCTCAGCACTATCAAATGAAATTTGTTCAACAATCACATTGATGCCGTTTTTAGCAACTACTTTAGTTAATAATGATTGTTTAATGCTTTGAGCTTTTTCTTTTAATAAAGATTGTAATTGCTTTTGCAAGTCGTTGTTTTCTTCTACTAAGTTGCTTAAGCTCTTAACAACATCTTTATTGTTTTTTAAAATCGCTTTCACTTCGTTTAAAGTAGCTGTTTGATTGTCGAAAAACTCTTCTGCTTTAATAGCCGTTACTGCTTCTAAACGACGAATACCAGCTGCTACAGCACCTTCAGAAATAATTTTAAAGTAACCGATTTGTCCAGTAGCTTTTACGTGAGTTCCACCGCATAATTCAATTGAGTAGTTCTTGTCAAACTCTACAACGCGAACAATGTCTCCGTATTTTTCGCCAAACAATGCCATAGCACCTGTTTTTTTTGCATCATCAATGCTCATTTGCTGAATGTTGCTAGCTATGTTTTCGCGAATTTTTGTGTTTACTATTTTTTCGATTTGTGCTAATTCTTCATCAGTGATTTTTGAGAAGTGAGAGAAATCGAAACGTAAGTATTCGTCATTCACTAAACTTCCTTTTTGCTCCACATGTGTTCCTAATACAGTTCTTAAAGCGGCATGCAACAAGTGAGTCGCACTATGATTGTTTTCTGTAAACGCACGTTTATTTCTGTTTACTTTTGCGGAAAATGTAACGTTCATATTATCTGGTAATTTATCACAGAAATGAATAATCACACCATTCTCTTTTTTAGTATCAACTATATTGATTGTTTCGTTGATATTAGATAAAGTTCCAGAATCTCCAACTTGTCCACCACTTTCGGCATAAAACGGAGTCTTATCTAAAACTAATTGAAATTGCTCTTTGTTTTTTGCTTTTACTTTTCTGTAACGAACAATATTGCTTTCACAATCTAGCTCAGTGTAGCCAACAAATTCCGTTAATGCTTTTTCATCTTTTGGTGCATTTACATTTACCCAATCATCTGTGTCAACCGATGTTGCAGCACGGGAACGATTTTTTTGTTCAGTTAACAAACGATTGAATTCTTCTTCGTCAATACTTAAATCGTATCCGCGAGCAATTAAAGAAGTTAAATCTAACGGAAAACCGAAAGTGTCATACAATTCAAAAACCACTTTGCCGTCAATGACTTTTGTTGTGTGAGATGTCGTTAAGTCGATACAAACTTGGTCAATACGTTTTAAACCAATTTCTAAAGTCTTATAGAAAGAAATTTCTTCTTCTTTAATTACTTTTTCAATTAATATTTTTTGAGTATTTAATTCAGGGAATTGTTGTCCTAATTGGTGAGCTAATGTTGGAACAATTCGGTACATAAATGGCTCTTTAATATTCAACGATTGATATCCATAACGAATCGCACGACGTAAAATACGACGGATGACATAACCTGCACCAGTGTTACTTGGTAACTGACCATCCGCAATAGAAAAAGAAATTGTACGAATATGATCAGCAATCACACGCATCGCAATATTGATAATCAATTGCTTTTTGTGATGCTCTTCGTCTTCTGGTTTGTAACGTAAACCGCTTAATTCTTCAATTTTATTTAATAACGGCGTAAATACATCTGTATCGTAGTTCGATTGTTTGCCTTGTAAAACACGCACTAAGCGCTCAAATCCCATACCAGTATCAACGTGTTGCGCAGGTAATTTTTCTAAGCTCTTATCTGCCTTACGCATAAACTCCATAAATACGTTATTCCACACTTCAATTACTTGTGGATCATCATTATTTACTAAAGTAGCACCATCAACTTTTGCTCTTTCTGCATCACTTCTTCCATCGTAATGAATTTCGGTACATGGCCCACAAGGTCCAGTATCGCCCATTTCCCAGAAGTTGTCTTTTTTATTTCCTTTTAAAATTCTACTTTCTTCAACGTATAATTTCCAAGTATCATAAGCCTCTTGGTCAAATGGAACATTTTCTTCCACACTTCCTTCAAAAACTGTAACGTATAAACGAGATTTATCAATTTTATAAACTTCCGTTAATAATTCCCAAGCCCAAGCAATGGCATCTTTTTTAAAGTAATCGCCAAAGCTCCAGTTACCAAGCATTTCAAACATGGTATGGTGGTAAGTATCAACACCAACTTCTTCTAAATCGTTGTGTTTACCACTAACACGTAAACATTTTTGAGTATCGGCTACACGAGGATATTTAATGGCCGCATTCCCTAAAAAGATATCTTTAAAAGGTGCCATACCCGAGTTAATGAACATTAAGGTTGGGTCGCCTTTTACTACCATTGGTGCAGAAGGCACAATTTCGTGACCTTTTGATTTGAAAAAATCTAAAAATGTTTGACGTACTTTATTTGATTCCATAGTGTTTTAAAAAGAAGTAGCGAATATACTAAAATCACTGGCACCGCAAATCACAAATTATTCACTTTTTATGAGGTTTTGGTTGATGTGTGCGTGAGGGATGCAAGCGAAAAGCCCGCAGCGTAGCGAGGACTTGAAGCGACAGCCCGACGGCGCCTGTTTTTTTGCGCCGACACGCCCAAATTCTCTTTATAAAAGCTAGTTTTTTTTGAGTAAAAGCATCATTATAAAACCAATCATTTTGCTATATTTGCTAGCCTTTTTTAAGGGCTTAATATGTCTAAAGTAAAATATAAGTTTAATACCAAATCGTTAACCTACGAGAAAGTAAAAGTTACTTTTAAGCAGCGTTTATTGCAAGTGCTATCGTACTTGGGTATTGGTCTTGTATTTGCCACTGTGACGATGTTAATTGCCTATCGTTTTATTGATTCACCTAAAGAAAAACAGTTACGAAGAGAGGCAGAGGTGATGAAATTACAATATGATTTATTGAATAAAAAAATGAATCAGGTGCAAACTGTTTTAAATGATTTGCAAGACAGAGATGATAATATTTATCGTGTAATTTTTGAAGCAGAACCTATTCCAAATTCAGTGCGTCAGGCTGGTTTTGGCGGCAGTGATCGATATAAAGATTTAGAAGGGTATGATAACACGGAGTTGATGAAAGAAGCAACCCAACGTTTAGATAGAATTACCAAACAATTATATATTCAATCTAAATCATTTGATGAAGTAGTGAAAATGGCAAAAGGAAAAGAAAAATTGATTGCTTCTATTCCTGCAATTATGCCTTTGAACAATAAAAATTTAAAACATGCGCCAAGTGGTTATGGTTGGAGAACACATCCAATTTATAAAACCCAAGAGTTTCATCCAGGAATGGATTTTACAGCAGAACAAGGAACGCCAATTTACGCGACGGGTGATGGAGTTGTGGAAGTGGCAGATGCTTCGGCTCAAGGTTATGGAAATCATGTGGTGATTAATCATGGTTTTGGTTACCAAACATTATATGGGCATATGAGTCGAATGGCAACAAAACCAGGTGTGAAAGTAAAACGTGGCGATTTAATTGGTTATGTTGGTAGTACAGGTTTAAGTACAGGACCGCATGTGCACTACGAAGTTATTAAAAATGGAGAAAAAGTTAATCCTATTAATTTTTATTACAACGATTTATCTCCTGAAGAGTACCAAATTATGTTAGAGCTTTCATCTAAATCAACTCAATCATTCGATTAATGAACTCAACGTATAAGATTGGATTTTACACCGCTATTTCGTTGGTGATTGCTAATATGATAGGCACAGGTGTGTTTACCAGTTTAGGTTTTCAATTGTTTGATATTCATTCGGTATTTAGCATTTTGATATTGTGGTTGTTGGGCGGAATTATTTCTTTTTGTGGTGCTTTGGTTTACGGAGAGTTAGGAGTAGCTATTCCTAGAAGCGGAGGAGAGTATGTGTATCTTTCCAAATTAATGCATCCAAGTGTTGGTTTTATGTCAGGTTGGGTTTCATCTACAGTTGGCTTTGCTGCACCAGTAGCTTTAGCATCTATGGCTTTAGGAACGTATGTCAATAAAATTATTCCTGAAGTTAATATTACTTTTTGCGCTTTAACGGTTGTGGCTGTAATTACTTTAGTTCACGCCATGCATTTAAAATTTGGAAGTGGCGTACAAAAAACATTAACTGTTTTAAAAGTTGTTGTGATCATCTGTTTTATTATAGCGGGTTTGATTCACACACCCGGTCACACCATTTCTATTTTACCACAAACAACGTCGATGAGTGAAATTTTTAGCGCTGGTTTTTGGGTATCATTAGTATATGTGTCTTATGCTTATAGTGGTTGGAATGCGGCTTCTTATTTAGCAGGTGATATGCAAAATCCACAAAAAAATTTACCAAAAGCTTTATTATTAGGAACATTCATCGTTACGGTTATTTATGTATTATTAAATTTTGTGTTTTTGTATAGCGCGCCAATGAGTGAGTTGACAGGTATTTTAGAAATTGGTCATGTAAGTGCTGCTCATATTTTTGGTGAATACTTCGGTAAAATGATGAGCTTGATAATTGCTTTTTTATTATTGTCATCTATCAGTGCGATGATTATGGCTGGCCCACGCATTATCAAATCCATGGGCGAAGATTTACCAATGTTGCATGTATTAGCTAAAACAAATAAATATCATGTACCTTACATGGCTGTGATTACTCAATCAATTATCACAGTGTTATTAATTATTACCGCTCAGTTTGAAGCGGTGTTAACCTTTGTTGGTTTTAGTTTAAGTATCTTTACATTTTTAACCGTTAGTAGTGTATTTATTTTAAGAAAAAGAAAAATAGAGAATACAGGCTATAAAACGTGGGGCTATCCAGTAACACCCATCTTGTTTTTGTTATTAAATGGATTCACGATTTATTTTGTATTCACACAAAAACCAACTGAATCGTTATTAGGATTATTAAATGTAGCTATTGGCGGAGCCGTTTATTTTATCGGAAAATCATTATCAGAAAAAAAACAAAAGAGTTATGTTGAAACAAATTAGTTTATTAGTTGCTGTTGTTTTATTTGTTGTTGGATGTTCTTCATCTGCTTCAGAAAATCATACAGAGGTAAAAAAAGACACCACTAAATTTGAAGCGGTGGTTGAAACATCTATAAGTGATTCGATGCAATTAGCAAAATCTTTAGAGTTAAAAATAAATGATTCATTAAACGCTATCGCCAATTTAATGTCTGGAATTGTGGATGATAGTCCGATTTATCAATATGTTCAATCAACCGCTGATTTTAAAGTGTTCAGCAAAAACTTTGATAAACGCTGGATGAAATACGATTCTACTCGTTTAATGAATTTAAAAAAGTTTAAAGAAAATGAAATTTCAAAAGTGGTGAAGCCACAAACCACATTGTTTTATCCTTTCTCTGGCCCAGATATTTTACATGCACAAACATTTTTTCCTGAAGCAGATAAATATGTGATGATTGGATTAGAGCCAGTTGGTAGCTTACCTGAGTTTAAAAAAGAAGAAACAGATTCGTTAGACACCTATTATAATAAAGTTAATACATCTTTAAATGCGATTTTAAAATTCAGTTTCTTTAGAACAGAAAGCATGAGCAAAGATTTGAAAAATAAAGAAGTTGATGGAACATTACATTTATTGTTTTTGTTTTTAAAACGTACCGGAAATCAATTGAGCTCAGCTAAACCAGTAACGGTGGATAGCTTGGGAAATATACAATTTGTGACGTCATTTACAGATTTAAAGAAATTAAAAACCAATACAAGAGGCGTAGAAATTAAATTTAATGATATTCACCATCAACCAAAGACTTTATATTATTTTTCTTTAAACGCAGCGGATGGTGGACTAAAAAGCAATAAAGGTTTTATGGTTTACTTAAAAAATATGGGAACAGTCAATACTTATTTAAAAGGGGCGTCATATTTAATGCATAAAGATTATTTCTCTATGATAAGAAAAGTGATTTTAGCTCAAAGTCAACATGTGATACAAGATGATAGTGGAATTGCTTTTCATTATTTTTTAGATGATGCTAATAAATGGAATTACTCCTTCTTTGGTCAGTATTTAAAACCAATTCCTATGTTTGCTCAATTCTATCAAAAAGATTTAGATTCGTTGTATAAGCAACAAGGAGCTAAACCAATTGGATTTGGTATCGGATATAACTTTAAGGATAAGAATAGTAATTTTATGATTGCTACAAAGCAGAACTGAGATTATTCTAGCTTTACCCACAATTTTAAATCTCCATTAAAAGCATCTTTTACTTTAGTGTAAGAATTTGGGACTTCAAAATTATTTCCATGATAGGTCACTAAACGTGTGCCTGTCTTTGCTTTATCTAATTGTTCGTCGGTATAATTTAAGTATTTTAAATACAGGCTTTCTTCTAATGGCACTTCGTCATTTAATCGTTTAGCAAATTCTAAATTTTCGTAAAAGGGATTAAATAAGTAAAAGGCATCGTAATTTGAAAAATCAACATCTAAAATATTAGAATGTAAAATGGTGACATTTGATATTTCGAAATGTTTAGCAATTTGATTTCCTATTTTGGCAATACTTGCTCGATGTTCTATGCCATAAAAATGACTAGAACTTTGTCTGGCTCCAGTAATGCAAAATTTACCAACACCTGCTCCTATGTCTAATATCTTTTTGGCATCAGTTTCAGTGAGCCATTCACTGGCTGTTTTAGCAACTTCAATTGGTGTGAAAAATAATCGAGAAGCAAATTTTAAATAATCAGGCAAGCAATCGCTGAAAGATTTCTCAGTCAATTCATGTTTGTATTTTGGCTGATTGATGGTATTCATTCCAGAGTAAAATTATACTTTATATAATTTACTTCAGATGAAATTTATAAGTACTTATCAATAACATCTATCAATCGATTATACTTATATTTGTGTAAAGTGAATCATGACTAAAAAGCCACTCATATTGTTTAAAATACTGCTATTTGTAGGTTTATTATTGTCTTTTAAAATCAGTATGAGTCAAAGCGTTTTTTCATTTGATTCTATTTTAAATAAAAAGGATATTCTTGAAAAAGTCAATGCTAGTTTAAAGAAGTATCGTTTGCAAATTATTTATACTCAAATAACGAGAGATGCTGAAGGTAAACCTAGTTTTAAAAACTATACATATCAGGTAGACTCTACTAATTACTTTTATTGTGCGAGTTTGGTAAAGTTACCTTGTTCTATTTTAGCTTTAGAAAAAACAAAAAAACTTAAAATTTTCAGTAACACCATTATGTTTACTGATAGTGCTAATGCTTGCCAGCGAAGCGTGAAGAAAGATACAACTTCGATTAATGGTTATCCTAGTGTAGCGCAATACATTAAACGAATGGCATTAGTAAGCGATAATGTGGCATACGGGCGAATATATGAATTTTTAGGGGTTGATTATATTCACGACCGATTAGCTGAGTTAGGGTATAAAAATATTCGAATTGTTCATCGTTTTGATGGAGGATGCAAGGGAACTGAGCATACAACAACTAATCCAATTGGATTTCAAGATAAAAATTTAAAAGGATTTATTTATTTAGAACCAAAAACGGCAACTAAGGCACATACTCATCCTTTAGGCGAAGTCCTAGTCGGTAAAGCTTACATTAATTCTAATAATAAAAAAATCAATCAACCAAAGGATTTTACCAATATGAATTACATGTCTCTTCAAAACACACATTCTATTTTACAGCGATTAATTTTTAGTAATTATTTGCCTTTAGAACAACGTTTTGATATAATGGAAGAGGATAGGCAGTTTTTGATTAATCATTTAACCATGTACCCTCGTGAGAGTTCTCATCCAACTTATAATTCTAAAACTTATTTTGATAGTTATAAAAAGTATTTTATTTATGGAGATAGCAAGAAGCCTATTACAAATCCAGATATTAAAATTACCAATATCGTTGGTCAGTCTTATGGTTTTATGGTCGATTGCGCCTATATTCAAAACAAGAAAGAGAATGTAGAGTTTATGTTAAGTGCCGTTATTTATACCAACGAAAATCAAATTATAAATGATGGAAAGTATGAATACAATACGGTAGCTTTGCCTTTTTTGGCTGAGTTAGGTAGACAGATTTATGCGTTTGAATTAAAGAGAAATAAAAAATAATATTTAAAGTATGTCAGTTCGAGCGTAGTCGAGAACATTTAAAGCGTCTCGACTACGCTCGACGTGACAAGAAAATAACAATGAGTAGCGTAGATAGAATAAAACACCTTAAAGAATTGTTACTGATAGAGCGAGAAGAAGATTACTATCAATACAAAGAACAGTTTTTAAGAGCCAGTATAGAGCAAAGAAAAAAGAATGGTGTGACCTGGTTTCCTGTTCAAATTTTATCGGATGAATTAGGTTATGCCGATTATGTGCATATAGAAGTTGAACGTACCAATCAATTAGATACGCCTCACCAATTTAGTGCAGGTAAAAATGTGACTTTGTTCTCTAATAAAAATCCTGATGATTTGCAGGAGTTAACAGGAACAATTAAGCAATCGGGTAAAAATAAAATGAAGATTATTCTTCATACAGATGAATTACCCGATTGGTGTTATGAAGGCAGGCTAGGAGTTAATATTCAATTTGATGACAATAGTTACATCGAAATGCAAAAAGCATTAGATGAAGTGATTGGTGCCAGAAATAATAGAGTAGCAGAGTTAAGAGAAATTATAGAAGGAACAGAAGTGCCTACTTTTGAAAAGATTGATGATAGTTTAGTTATTCCTCAATTAAATTTATCTCAAAACAGAGCTGTTCGACATATTTTATCGGCCAATGATATAGCAGTTGTTCACGGTCCTCCAGGAACTGGTAAAACAACCACTATAGTGCAGGCGATTCGCTTAGTGTTACAATCAGAAAAGCAAGTATTAGTTTGTGCACCAACCAATACAGCGGTTGATTTATTAACGGAGAAGTTGATAGAGCAGGGGGTTAATGTATTGCGTGTTGGTCATCCAGCGAGGGTCTCAGAAGATTTACAAAAAACAACGATTGACGGACAAATACAAACGCATATTAATTATAAAGACATTAAAAACTTGCGTCGTAATGCGGAAGAGTATTTTAAAATGGCGTCTAAGTTTAAACGTGTGTTTGGTAAAGAAGATGCTAAACAACGTGCCTTATATTACACTGAAGCCAGAAACTGTATTAAAGAATCTCGTTTGTTGGAAGATTATATTGTTGATTCATTATTTGAAAATGCGCAAGTGATTTGTTGCACGCCTGTTACTGCTACAAACAGAGCGTTGTCAAAAAAGAAATTTAATACCTTATTTTTTGATGAGGCATCCCAAGCATTAGAAGCTATTTCATGGATTCCATTATTAAAGTGTAATCGTGTTATTTTTAGCGGAGATCATTTTCAATTGCCTCCCGTTGTTAAAAGTGTGAAAGCCAAACAAGAAGGTTTAGATAAAACCATGTTAGATAGATGTATCAAGCACGATACTATTTCAACGTTGTTAACGAGGCAGTATCGAATGCATCAACACATCATGCAATTTAGTAATGCTTACTTCTATAATAACGAACTAGAAGCTGATGCAACGGTAAAGGATACTTTGTTGTCTACCAATGAAGATATTGATATATTGCATATCCCAGTAGAATTAGTAGATACAGCAGGTTGTAGCTTTGATGAATTACAAAATCCTGAGACTCTCAGTTTATCTAATAAAGGTGAAGCTGACTTGTTATTTAAACATTTAGATTTACTATTACAGCAGTATGTATTAACTGGAGAAACCACTAAAATAGATGTGGGAATTATTTCTCCTTATAAAGAACAAATAGAATTATTAAAAGAGAAATTAGCAGACTTTGATCATTCTGCTTATCCTATTAATGAGTTAGCGGTAAAAACCATTGATGGATTTCAGGGAGAAGAATGTGATGTGATTTATATTTCTTTGGTGCGAAGTAATCCAACATCTGAGATAGGATTTTTATCGGACATTCGTCGTATGAATGTAGCATTAACACGTGCTAAGAAAAAGTTGGTGGTTATTATGGATACAGCTACTATTGGCAACCATCCGTTTTATAAATCGTTTATTGAGTATTGCGAAAAAAACAACTTTTATAAATCGGCTTGGGAATATAGTTACGAAGCTTAATGAATTGTATGAAGGAAGAAAAAGACTCACATCCTATTTCTTTTTTAGTTACGGATGATCACTCTCACACTTTATTTAGTGAGCGTTTCAAAGCTACCTATCATTCTACCACAGGAGCTATTTCTGAGAGTAAACATGTGTTTATTCAAAATGGATTACAATATATTCATGAGCTATTTCAAGCAAATGAAATTTCTATTTTAGAAGTAGGCTTTGGTACTGGTTTGAATGCTTTCATGACCTATTTGTATTCTAAAGAATGTGCTTTAAAAATTAATTATCATAGTATCGAAGCCTATCCTGTTCCTTTAGCAGAAACATTTGAGCTTAATTATGCAAATGAGTTTTCAGAAGAAGATAAATTTGCTTTTAATCAAATGCATCAACAAGAATGGAATAGAGTAGGGCATGTTTCTGATTCGTTTTCTTTTACCAAACATTTATGTTTAGTAGAAGAGTTTAATTCTCAGCAGCAATTCGACATCATTTATTTTGATGCTTTTTCTCCTTCCGAACAACCTGAGCTTTGGACAGAAGCAATCTTTGAAAAAATGTATGATTTGCTTCATCCCAATGGAGTGTTAGTGACTTATTGCGCGCAAGGTCAAATGAAACGAAATATGAAACAAGCTGGCTTTAAAGTAAAAGCACTTCCTGGTTTTGGTAGCAAACGAGAAATGACGAGGGGCGAGAAGATTTATTGAAATTAGTAATTGGGCGTGCCGGCGCAAAAGATGCAGCGCCGTCGGGCTGACCCGCTTCAATCTTTTGCAAGAGACAGGCAAAAGGATTTTCGCTTGCATCCCTAACGCAAAATATCTAAAAGTGAGATTTTAAACTTCGTATTTGAAATGTATGATGCGTTAAGGATTGAAGTGTAAATCCTTTTACGTATCACGCCTTGGCGTGAGGAGTAAAAGATTGAAACGGAAAGCCTGACCCGACCAAAGGAAGGGTAACGCCCAAAAAACTCAACTAACTCTGATACCCGAAATTCTTTAAGTTCGAATCGCTACTACGCCAATCCTTTGCGACTTTCACAAACAACTCTAAAAATATTTTCTTACCAAAAAAAGTTTCCGCATCAATACGCGCGCGCGTTCCTACTTTTTTCAGAGGCTCTCCTTTGTGCCCAATAATAATAGCCTTTTGGCTTTCGCGTTCCACTAAAATATCAGCTTGAATTCTTAAAATAGTTTCTTCGTCTTTAAACGAATTTACCACTACTTCAACGCTATAAGGAATTTCTTTTTTGTATTGTAATAATATTTTTTCGCGAATAATTTCCGACACGAAAAACTTTTCGGGCTTATCCGTTAAGGTATCTTTATCGTAAAATGCTTCGCCAATAGGTAATAATTGTGTGATGCGATACATCACATTTTCTAAATTAAATTTCTTTAAAGCAGAGATAGGAATGATTTCGGCATTAGGTAATTTTTCTTTCCACTCCGCTAGTTTAGCATCTAACACTTCTTGAGTAGCCATGTCTATTTTATTTAATAAAAGTAGAACAGGTGTTTTGGTTGATTTTAATTTCTCTAAATATTTTTCGTCTAAAACGATGTCTTCGTAAATATCAACGATTAATAAAAACACATCGGCATCGCTAAAAGCAGATACCACAAACTCCATCATTTTTTCTTGGAGTTTATAATTAGGTTTTAAAATCCCAGGCGTATCCGAAAAAACAATTTGGTAATCATCACCACTTACAATGCCCATAATACGATGGCGAGTGGTTTGTGCTTTTGATGTGATAATGCTTAGTTTTTCGCCAACTAATACATTCATTAAAGTTGATTTACCAACGTTTGGGCACCCTACGATGCTTACAAAGCCTGATTTATGTGGATTTTGTGACAAATTATGATGTTTCTATTAAAAAGAAAAAGCCTCACATTTCTGTAAGGCTTCTCCGTTGGTAGCGGGAGAGTGATTCGAACACCCGACCTTTGGGTTATGAGCCCAACGAGCTACCCCTGCTCTATCCCGCAATATATTTGTTATTAAAGAACTTTTTTATTTGTGAAAACAACATATTGTTATTTTCGAGGTGCAAAGATAGGTTTTATTTTGTTATTCACAAATATATTTTTGTTTATTATTTAAATGCTTGATTTTATTGGCGTGTACCTTGCTTTCAAGTATAGTTGATGATTTATAAAATACCTTTTGGAATCACTTTCATGACTTTTGTTTTCAAATTTTTCTTTAAAGTTGCCTTTGCATCAGGATTAAAAAGAAGAGTTGTTTCCCAAGCATTTTCTGGTTTTAATTCTTCTAGCATTTCTAATTCTACATCTTTGGTAATTGATTCCGAATAAATTACAGTGACACATTCCGTATTTAAGTTTGCACTTCTTGGGTCTAAATTAAATGTTCCTATCACGGTTATTTTTCCGTCAATAACCATGGATTTGGCATGCAATCCAAAGATGGGAGTGTGGTGCAATTTCTTTTGCAGAGCTCCTGTTAATATTTTTAGGCGAACAGCGGCATCCGGCTTAAACTCGAAAATTCGAACACCAGTTTCTAATAATTGTTTTCGATCTCTTTGATAACCATTAAAAGCTTCTAAATTATCAGTGGATGCCATACTGTTGGTGAGTATTTTTATTTTCACTCCCCGTTTAACGGCTTCTTTAAATAATTGTTTTCCTACATTTGTTGTAATTAAATAAGGTGATTGAATCATAATTGAATCTTTGGCTTGTTGTATTAATTTTATTAAAGCATCTGTTGTTACACCTCCTCCTGCAAGTCCATGCGAACCATCATTTTTACCGGGTAGGTCTGATATAAATTCAACGTGATCTACCCATTGTAATTTACCGGATTGTTGAATCCTATCAAATGCTGAAGGGATTTGTTTTATTTTTTCTCGAACTTGAGGCCAAAAATTATTAGAGTCGCAAGCATATTGATGCAGATTATCAAAACGATTAGCTTGTGTATAATTGTATTGAGTGGTGTCAATTAAACTCTTAACATTCTTCACAAATGCGCTATTCCAAAATAGTTCAAATGATTGTTGAATAGGATGAGTTTCTTTACCAATTAGTAATACATCTCTATCTCTAAAATTATACTCGTGGTCGTAATCAAAATATTCATCTGCTATATTTCTTCCACCCGTAATAACTACTTTTCCATCTACGATGAATGTTTTGTTGTGCATACGTTGGTTGGCGCCCCTAAAATCATGTGTCAGATTATAAACTTTATTGTTTAAATTTTTTCCAACATTGGTTGATGGATTATAAATTTTGATAGAGATGTTTTCATGCGAATCAAGTATTAATAATTTCTCGTCATCAGCTTCCACCATCACATCATCCACTAATATTCTTACTTTCACGCCTCTATCAGCCGCTCTTACCAAATAGTCAGCGGCAATTAACCCTACATTATCTGCTGTAAAAATAAAATATTGAATATCAATACTTTTCTCTGCATACTCGCTTAACCAAGCTCTAGCTACCATCGAACCATCTCCGTCTTCTAACACATACACTCCAGTTTTGGTTTTTGTGAATGTAGAAAGTGAATCTAACTTTCGCGAAAGTTTAATGCTTGTATCTCTGTGAATAGAGGAACAAAAATCGGTTAAAGGTTCATTTGTGTTGTGGTCCTCCGTTTTTTGAGAACATGCCACGAAAAATGAAAAAAAGATGAACGAAGAAATTAGTTTGTACATAGTGTATGCGAAAAGTAATCAATATGATTTTATCATTTAAAACTAGCAAAAATATACTGGAAGTCAACTATTAGCCGATGTATAACTAAAAATCATTATTTTTTAACAATAGTAATTCATTGTGTGATTTTTAGTTATTTTTAAGTTTAAAGAGAGACTTATATTTAAGATGAAAAAACAGCTATTTATTTTACTGACATTATTAACAGGATGTGTTTTTGCGCAAACTCCATCTTGGAATTTGAGATTGAAAAGCACCGTTGAGTTACGATCAATTAAATTAACAAATAAAATTGAACTCTCTGAGATTAAGTTGGCAGGAGCAAATATTGCTTTGTATAAAGGATCAACCATGATTACACAGATGCAAAGCGATGGTAACGGAGAGTTTATTTTGGAAGTTCCTTCAAATGGCGATTATATCGTCGTTGTAACTTCTCCTGGCTGTAATGCTAAGAAATTTTCAGTATCAACCATGGGAGTGCCAGAAGCAATTATTAATGATAAATATTCTCCGTCTTTTGGTATTGAAGGTGTGGTTATGGCCAAAGGTATTGCAGGCATTGATTATTCAATTTTACAACAACCTTTGGTAAAAATAGGATACACGGATAAAGGCAAAAAATTTAACCATAATGAAATGTACACCAGCCAAATGTTGGGTGAGTTGATGGCATTGCGTAGTGCTGAAAATGCAAAAATGGAAAGTTTTACATCTGCGAATAATGCAGGAGATATTGCTTTAAATAAAGGAGATTGTGTTACTGCGAAGGCCAGTTATGAGAAAGCTATGACCATTATTCCGGGAGAGCGTTACCCAATTGATCAATTAGTAAGAGTTGGGAATTGTTTAAAAGAAAAAGAATTAGCCGAGAAAAAAGCAGCGGATGAACTAGCAGCGAAGAAGGCAGCGGAAGAGGCTGCAGCTAAAGCAGCTCAAGAAAAACTAGCGGCAGATAAAGCGGCTGCTGTGAAAAAAGCGGCCGAAGAGTTAGCTGCTAAAAAGGCTGCCGAAGAAAAAGCCGCACAAGAAAAGTTAGCAGCAGAGAAAGCGGCAGCAGAAAAGAAAGCTGCAGATGAATTAGCAGCTAAAAAAGCAGCTGAAGAATCGGCAGCAAAAGTCGCACAAGAAAAATTAGCAGCCGATAAAGCGGCAGCAGAAAAGAAGGCAGCAGATGAATTAGCGGCGAAGAAAGCAGCGGAAGAAAAAGCACTTCAAGAAAAGTTAGCAGCAGAGAAAGCGGCAGCAGAAAAGAAAGCATCAGATGAATTAGCCGCGAAGAAGGCAGCAGAAGAAAAAGTACTTCAAGAAAAATTAGCAGCGGAGAAAGCGGCAGCAGAAAAGAAAGCGGCAGATGAATTAGCAGCGAAGAAGGCAGCGGAAGAAAAAGCAGCACAAGAAAAATTAGCAGCAGATAAAGCAGCAGCTGAAAAGAAAGCAGCAGATGAATTAGCAGCGAAGAAGGCAGCGGAAGAAAAAGCAGCACAAGAAAAATTAGCAGCAGAGAGAGCGGCAGCAGAAAAGAAAGCAGCAGATGAATTAGCAGCGAAGAAAGCAGCAGAAGAAAAAGCCGCACAAGAAAAATTAGCAGCAGAGAAAGCGGCAGCAGAAAAGAAAGCAGCGGATGAATTAGCAGCGAAGAAGGCAGCGGAAGAAAAAGCAGCACAAGAAAAATTAGCAGCCGATAAAGCGGCAGCAGAAAAGAAGGCAGCAGATGAATTAGCAGCTAAAAAAGTAGCTGAAGAATCGGCAGCCAAAGCAGCACAAGAAAAGTTAGCAGCAGATAAAGCGGCCGCAGATAAAAAAGTAGCGGATGAACTAACAGCTAAAAAAGCAGCTGAAGAGTCGGCAGCGAAAGCCGCACAAGAAAAGTTAGCAGCAGATAAAGCGGCAGCAGAAAAGAAAGCAGCAGATGAATTAGCAGCGAAGAAAGCAGCAGAAGAGTCGGCAGCTAAAGCCGCACAAGAAAAATTAGCAGCAGAGAAAAAAGCATCTGAAGAGTCGGCAGCGAAAGCCGCACAAGAAAAATTAACAGCAGAGAAAGCGGCAGCAGAAAAGAAAGCAGCAGATGAATTAGCAGCGAAGAAGGCAGCGGAAGAAAAAGCAGCACAAGAAAAATTAGCAGCAGATAAAGCGGCAGCAGATAAAAAAGCGGCAGATGAATTAGCAGCTAAAAAAGCAGCAGAAGAGTCGGCAGCAAAAGCCGCACAAGAAAAGTTAGCTGCAGATAAAGCAGCCGCAGAGAAGAAAGCAGCGGATGAACTAGCAGCGAAGAAATTAGCTGAAGAAAAAGCCGCACAAGAAAAGTTAGCGGCGGAAAAAGCAGAGAAGGATAGAATCGCTAAAGAAAAATCAGCGGCAGCTATTGCCGCTAAAACTAAAGCTGAGGAAGAAAAAGAATTAGTTTTGAAACAAAAATTAGCTAAAGAAAAAGAAATAAAAGAGAAAGCGGAAGCTGAAAAAATTGCTAAAGCCAAAGCAGAGTCTGATAAATTAGCACAAGAAGCTGCTGCAAAAGCTAAAATAGAAGCCGAGAAAGTAGCCAATGCCAATAATAAGGATCCTAAAATTATTACTCCTATTAGTTCGGGAGCAGAATCTTCATCAGATAAAATCGGTTCAGGCGATGCAAAATATAGTATCCCTCAAGCTATCGGTTCTAGTAAATATCCCGAAACAATTAAACGAGCTAATGAACTATTTAAAATGAAACGTTATGCCGAGGCTAAACCTGTTTATGAGGAAGCTTTAAAATATAAACCAAATGACCCTGCATCAACAGCTAAGTTAGCCGAACTGGAAAAATTAATTAAGAAATAGTGAAATTATAATTCAATTCCATTAATATCTGTCGTTAATACCTCACTCATGTAATCAAAAAATGGGCGCATGTTTTTATACGTGCGACTAGCTTCTTTTAAAAATGTAGCGCTCATCACTTCTTTATCTGTAAATGGTTTAATGACCAAAAATTGTTTGTAACGTAATAAATCTATGGCTGAGCTATCAGCATCAAATCCTTTTGGAGTTGTTTTTAATTGTTCTCCTTGTAAAGTTCCAAAGGTTTCTTTAAACGATTTGCTTTTTAAAACGTTTCTCATTGGCTTATCATCAAAAGCAAAATCATCTCTGATACGTTTTAAATCTTCTGGATTTGGATTCCAAAAACCTCCTGCAATAAAGCTATTGCCAGATTCTAAATGAAAATAATATCCTCCTCTACGATATTTAGTGGCACGCCTAAAGCTGCAGCTCCAATTAGTTTTGTAGGGTGTTTTTTCTTTCGAAAAACGAGTGTCTCGATAAATCCGATGTAAACTTTTTTTTCCAGAAACAGTTTCGATCACATCATGAGCATTTAATTCTTCTAATAACGCGTTGGCAAATAGTTCGATGTGTTGTTGTTCAGTTAAAAAATCGTTTTTATGATCGTTAAACCAATCTCTATTATTATTCTTTTTTAATGAATTCAAAAAAATAAATGAAGATGGAGGGATAGAAGGAATATGATTGCTTTTTTTCATAAGTTTAAATGGTCGTTTTTTTTGTTGTCATAGCTCGCGCTTCGTGAAGAGTTATAGTATAGCCTATTTAGTTATTTGTTCCCAATAACTATCGGGATTTGTTTTAGTAAACATAACTATTTCCTATTTAAAGGTACCTAATATCAATCACGAAATCTCTATTATTTTAGGTAAATTGTTAAAACATTGTCTTTTTTGTGATTAAGTTTTCCTGAAAATTACTTTGAACTTTTGTAAATTTGTTTTACTAGTAAATCTGTAAATCAATAACGTAAATATATCATACAATGGAAGTAACAGGACAATTAAAATTAAAGTACGACACACAAAAAGTGAGTGAGAAATTTCAAAAGAGGGATTTTGTTTTAGCAACAGATTTAAGTACACCATATCCTCAATATGTGAGTTTTCAAGTAACTCAAGATAAATGCACCATGCTTGATACTTTTAATCAAGGCGATGAAATTAAAGTTCAATTTAATTTACGTGGACGTGAGTGGAATGGCCCACAAGGCATTAAGTATTTTAATACACTAGAAGCTTGGAGAATTGAAAAAGTAGCTGCTGGTCAATCTTCTGCTCCAGCTCAAAGTAACGCTGGCATGCAAGAAAACACAGCTGCTCCAGTTTTTAATAGCAGTATTTCAGATAACGACGATTTACCTTTCTAATGACGAAAAAATAAAGCCTAAGATATTCTCTTAGGCTTTTTTACTTATGGCACATTCAAAACCCTCAGTTCTTCTAATCTACACAGGTGGCACCATTGGTATGATGCAAGATGCTCGTACAGGGGAATTAAAACCCTTTAATTTTAAAGCTCTATCAAAACAAATCCCTGAACTCGAAAAATTTGATATTCAATTATCTTCTATTTCATTTAAACATCCTATTGATTCATCTAACATGCATCCAAGTGTGTGGATTGAAATTGCCGAGATGATTAAAGCGAATTATCATAAGCATGATGGCTTTGTGATTTTACATGGTTCAGATACAATGTCTTATACGGCTAGTGCTTTGAGTTTTATGCTAGAGAATTTAAGTAAGCCTGTAATTTTAACAGGCTCTCAATTACCAATTGGTATTATTAGAACTGATGGAAAAGAAAATCTAATTACAGCCATCGAAATAGCTGCTGCTCAAAAAAATAAAAAACCTATTGTAACTGAAGTGTGTGTGTATTTTGAATACAAACTTTACAGAGGAAATAGAACATATAAATATAATTCTGCTCACTTTGATGCGTTTAAATCACCTAATTATCCAGCCTTAGCAGAAGCTGGTGTTGATATTCAATATCATTCATTGGCATTGTTAAAGCCATCAAAAAAGGCATTGTCGGTTCACACACAATTAGATAATGATATTGCTGTTTTAAAACTATTCCCTGGCTTAAGTCAAAAAATTACTTTATCCATATTAAATACTCCAGGAATTAAAGCAGTGATTATTGAAACATTCGGTGCTGGAAATGCTAGTACCGAAGAATGGTTTTTATCGGCATTAAAAAAAGCAATTGATAAGGGAGTTATCATTTATAATGTCACACAATGTGCCGAAGGCAAAGTCATTCAAGGGATGTACGAGACAAGTAGTACTCTTAAAAAGATTGGTGTTGTGAGTGGATATGATATAACTTTTGAAAGTGCCATTGCTAAATTAATGTACGTGCTAGGTAAAAAAATATCTACAACAAAAGCAAAACAATTATTGGAAACAAACTTACGAGGAGAAATTACGATTTAAAATATAAAACAAATGAAAAATCAAATTAACGTAGAAGGAATCAGATTATACGCTTATCATGGTTGTTTACCTGAAGAAACAAAGGTAGGAGGAGAATACATAGTAGATGTATACATGGTATATGATTTTCATGAGGCAGCTGTTAAGGATGATTTAAATTTAACTATTGATTATTGTACGGTTTTTGAAATTTGCAAAGCCGAAATGGCAATACCATCTAAATTAATTGAAACAGTTGGTAAACGAATTTACGATAGAATCATTCATGCATTTCCTAAATTGATTGAAACTAAAGTAAAGATTACTAAATTATTACCTCCAATGAATGGCCCAGTAGATAAGGTGTCTATTATTATTGAGGATTAACTGATAGTTCAAAAAAGCTGGTTAACTTGATTGGAGTCGAGAAGCGATTTTGGTAAAATTCCTAATTCTCGACTACGCTCGAATTGACGGAAAATTCCATTATTAGATTATGCCTCAACCTTTCTCCTTACTAATAAATAGAAATTGCCTTCAATTGGCAGATAACCAAATTCATAACAAAATATATAATTTTTACCTGTTTTGGTTGTCGTAATATTGGTGTAATAGGTGAAATTAAATCCTTTATCAACTAGTTTTTGATGAGATACTTTGGCTGTTTCTTCAGGTAAAAGGTCTTCGATAATTCTTCGGTTTTTACGTAAAATATTATTGATGTTTCGAACATAGTTAACGTTATCGCTATTTAGTTTGTTGTTGTGTGCATTTCTGCATAAATCACTACAAAACTTTTTATCCGCTCTACCGTTAAATGATTCGCCACACTCTAAACATTTTCTCTTTTCCATAAACTTAAATTAAATATTCTTTAGGAATTAAACAAACTGGTATAGGATCCATTTTATGTTTATTAGCTCTGTTTCTACTTTGATAAATAGTCATCGCTACTTTTTGTCGTTCGTTTAATTCGTAGTTTTCTTTATTTTCAATATATAGCATAGCCCATTCTAATTCATCATAAGTTGCACCAATTTGATCTTCGTCTGTTCTTCCATCTGCAAATAGTCCATCGGTTGGTCGAGCATTTAAAATGCTAGATGTCACTCCAACACTAGCCGCTAAAGCATACACTTGTGATTTCATTAAATCAGCGATAGGGCTTACATCAACTCCACCATCGCCATATTTTGTGTAAAAGCCAATTCCAAAGTCTTCTACTTTATTTCCTGTGCCAGCTACTAATAATTTATGATGTCCAGCATAAGCGTATAATGTTGTCATTCGTAAACGAGCTCTTGTATTAGCCATCGTTAAAAAATCTTGGATGTCTTTATTGTACGTGTTCTCCATTTCTTCAAAAATAGAGGTTAAGTTCACTTCGGCACTTGAAACATTTCGATAATTTTTCTTTAACCATTCAATATGTTCGTTTCCTCTATCATATTCATTTTTAATTTGGCGTATTGGCATATTTAAGCAAATGACTTTTTTGCCAGTTAAAGCGCATAAGGTGGAGGTTAAAGCTGAATCAATACCACCAGATATTCCAATGACAAAACCTTCTGTTTTTGAATTTGCCGAATATTGGCTTAGCCAGTTTACAATGTGTTTAATAATTTCTTGATGTTTCATATCTTTTAGGTCAAGGGCTTTATAAAAATAAAAAAATCCCAGTGATTAACTGAGATTTTTTTAATTGATTATATCAATTTTAGAATAATATCCCAACATTAATTTGAACGCCATCAGAAATAGCGCTTTGTTTAGATTTTGTTGGTGCAGTTGCTTTATTTACATTCTCAACAACTTTGTCAACGATGATATCAGAAGTTCCTTGATACTGATTAATAAAGCCTCTTAAGTAATTAATGCTTAAAAATACAGATGTAGAACCAGATAAGTTATATTCAGCTCCAATTCCAACATTTAATCCAATATTTAAGGGCACTAAATCTCCCGATGGACGCATATCAGTAATTGTATTACTGCCGTTAGAAGCATAAGAGTTTGAAACAGCATCATATTTTAATTCACTAATTTCATCTGTTGCTCTAAATTTTGTTTGAATAGCAATGTTACCACCAAATGCACCGAAATACTTAAATCCTGAAATGTCTTTTGTCATTAATTTTAACATAACCGGAATTGTTACATAAGTTGCTTTTACATTTCTGCTTTTTAATTCATATAATTTATTACCAGTTGTTATTGAGTTTGAATAGGTAAGCGCAGGACCTTGTGTGAATTCAAATTCTTTTGAGTCTACATATTGATTGTCTTTATCTAAAACATAACCTTGTCCATTTTTATAGGTTTGCTTTCCGCCTAAAAAGTCGCCACCAATTCCTGTTAAAAAAGATGCCGTTGAGTTTATTCTAAATTCCATTTGTAAGCCAAAACCGAAACCGAATTTTGTGCCCCCTTTTTCAACTAATTTAGTATCTGTGCTTCTTAACCAAGTTGGTGTTGGCGATACTCTCAATCCAAAGCGAAATTTTTTATCAGCATCATCTTGAGCAAAAGTAACATTAGCTAACAATAATGTGCTTGAAACTATAAGTAAAATCTTTTTCATCTATTTTGTTTTTTATATAATTTAACATGGTAAAATTAATATAATTTTTGAAATGAAAATTCTTTTTAAAGTGTTAGCTTATGGATTAATTGTTAATTTTTTAACAAGTTGCGGACATAATCAGCTAGATATTGATACCAGTAAAGTAGAACAAGAGCCCATTTTGTTTAAAAGGCTTGATAAGGATGTTTTTCTTTTAACTCCAGAAAACAGTCAACAAAAAATGGTTGAGTATCAAAAAAAGTATTCCACCTTTTATACGAGATATGTTTCTTCTATAGTTAACAATGGTGGGAAAGTAGATTCGTTATACTCTCAAACGCTTTTACGATTCATAAATAATCAAGATATAAAAAATGCATACAGAGATTTAACTAAATCCTATTCGGATAATGATATAGAATTGTTAGGTGATGATGTAACTGAAGCTGTTAAACGTTTTAAAGTGTTTTTTCCAAAACGTAAAACGCCCAAACAATTTGTGACCTTTATGAGTGGTTTCCAATATAACGTGGTATATGTGGATTCTACTCTAGGAATTGGATTGGATATGTATTTAGGCAGCAGTAATGAATTTTATAGTATGATGCAATTGCCAAAGTTTAGAACTAGAACTATGAATAAAGAGCATGTTTTATCTGACGCTGTTCGTGGTTGGGTGATTACTGAATTTGATAATGCTGACCCAGTAAATAATTTATTAAATCATATGATCTTTTATGGAAAGATATTTTACGTATGCGATGCTTTATTACCAAACGTTAAAGATTCCATTAAAATGGGATATACCACTGCTCAAATGCAATACTTAGATAAGTATGAAAAAAATGTGTGGGGATTTTTTGCGAAGGATAATAAATTATATGATAATGATATGAAATTAGTATCCGAATTTACTAGCGACGGACCTTTTACGAGAGCAATAAGTAAAGAATGTCCGCCAAGAGTTGCCATGTGGTTAGGGAGACAAATAGTGAAATCTTATATGGAACATAACGATGATGCTACCCTTGAAGACTTGATGAATGAAAAAGATGCTCAGAAAATTTTATCGAAATCAAAATACAAACCTTAAATGATTTGTGATTTAAGAAGGGAGATTTTAGATATTATTTAATTGCTCATACTTCTTAAATCTTACATCTTAAATTTTACATGTCTCCCAGAGAACAACAAATACAGCGTAATTCGGAAATATTAAAAAAATATATCCCAGAATTTGCTGTGCCTCAAATTGCTATTTGGATTATTGAATTTGATTTTAAATTAAAAATTACCAAGGAACGTAGTACCAAGTTAGGTGATTATACTTCGCCAAGAGATGGCTTAAATCATACCATTACCATTAATCATAACTTAAATCAATATTCATTTTTCATAACGCTTGTTCACGAAATAGCACATTTGCATACCTTTAATAAATATCGCAATACCGTTGCTCCGCATGGTGAAGAATGGAAACAGTCTTTTAGAGTATTAATGACGCCCTTTTTAAGTACTGATAATTTACCATTAGATATTTTATACGCCTTACGTAAATATTTACAAAACCCAGCAGCTGCTAGTTGTAGTGATACCACGTTGATGCGCACCTTAAAATTGTATGATACGCATGATACCAATGGGCATTTAATTTTATTAGAACACTTGCCATATCGTACTCATTTTTTATATAATGGGTCTCGTGTTTTCGAAAAAGGGGAGAAGCTTCGCAAGCGTTACCGTTGCAAAGAAATTAGCACAGGCTCAGTGTATTTATTTAGTCCTTTGGCAGAAGTAGAGGTATTTGAGAAGGCGTAAGTTATTTTTTGAAAATGTGCTAAAAAGCCTTTTAACGGTAGTATAAAATTGATTCATTTTCACTAGCTTTATATAAATCAAAGTTGAATATAATTTAGATATTTTATCAGTAAATAAATTGTTTTAATGAAATCTTTTTTCGCAAATATATTTCTTATCATAACTGTTGTTATTAGTGCTTTGCTATTTACTACTTGCAAAAAATATGACGAAAATACACTTTGGTTTAAAAAGCCTGAAAAGGCATTTGCTGGGGGGTATCTCACCAGTTTTAACGTAAATGGCGTGGATAGTTTGCCCATGTGGGATAGTATTTACAATGTGCCGCCTGAATACAATGGCTGGGGAGGGAAATATAACATACGAGATACTTATTTTTCTTATTTATATAAAGAAGATAAAAACCCTACTCTGTTTGCTAATATAGGCTCTGGTTCAATGGTTTTTATTTCAAAAAAAATGGAAGTTGAAATAGTATTTGTAGTGAGTGTACCAGGGGGATTTGATGAAACAAAAAAGCATATATTTTTAACAAAAAAAAGTGCTTGGAAAATTTTAAAATTAACCAAAACAGGCACACTTAAAATTCAAAGAAATTACAATGGAAAAACCTATGAAATACAATTTAACTAGACATTTATTTAATAATAATATCAAAAATTATATGCCAATAAAAAACTTTGCAAATAGCCTAAAGTTTCTGTTTATCCTACTAGTAAGCTTAACTTTTTTTTCTTGCAAAAAAAAGGACGCTGCTGAGCCTATCAATAATAGTAGTTCAACTCCCCTAACAGGAAATTACGGTTCATTCACTAGTCGTAAGCAAGTGCTATACTCAAACTCTATGATAAGTTCGTTTGGCAATTTTACCAATGCTTATGTAAGTAGTAGCGCTTTAATTGGAAATAATCCAATGGCTAATTCCTTATTAAATATTGGTGCGGTGAGTTTAAATGGGACGGTTTTACAAAAAAATGCTTACACTGCAAGCAATATGTATGGAGATAGCACAAGTTCTGTTTTTAATACACCCTTAAATTGGGAAATTACAGGAAGCTCAGCTGTGTCAAGTTTTAGTTTTTCTAATACTAATCCGTATCCTTCTTATACAGGTTATACAGCTATTGCCGATTCGTTTGTTATTGCTAATAATATTTCTATTCCTTTAAATAATTATTCTGGTAGCGACGAAATAGAAACCTATTTTGTGACATCTACCAACCCAGTCACTATCACTAGTATTCAAAACATCACAACTAACCCTAGTACATTAAATTTTACAAGCACAGATTTGGGTGTTGTTGGTGTAAATAGTAATGTAACATTGGTGATTAATTTTTATAAAAACAATATTCAAAACATTAATGGTAAAAACTATAATTTTAGAACAGGATATAGTTTTATGAAATCCAATATAAAATTTAAGTAGTATTTTTTTAATATTACTACTTTGCTATATGGTTGATTATAATTGTTTTAGTTTTTTAAATAGCGTGATTTTTATCACCTCTTATTTATTTCTCTGTCCATAAAATCTTCCAACTGTTAATAAATCCAATACAATCAGCGCTTTTATAAGTTTATATTTGTTTATACTATTTCTTAAAATAAAGAAATAAATAACATTAAACAAGAGACTTATAATGACTGACGCTTCTTTATTTTTTAAAATTGCAGCCGAACTAAAAATCGATGCCAAACAAGTAAAATCCACTGTTGAATTATTAGACGAAGGTGCTACCGTGCCATTTATTTCTCGTTACCGTAAAGAGGTAACAGGTAGTTTAGATGAAGTACAAGTAATCACTATTAAAAACGAAATTGAACGATTACGTCAGTTAGAACAACGTCGCGAAAGCATCCTAAAATCCATTGAAGGACAAGGTAAGTTAACGCAGGAATTATCTGATAAAATTTTAGCAGCCGAAACCTTATCGACTTTAGAAGATTTATATTTACCATACAAACCAAAACGTCGTACCAAAGCTACGGCGGCTCGTGAAAAAGGGTTAGAACCTCTTGCTCAATTAATATTAGCTCAACAAACTAAAGAATTATTTCCTGAAGCTTTACAGTTTGTAAATAAGGAATTAGGCGTAGAACATCCTGATGACGCAATAGCAGGCGCTAGAGATATTGTTGCCGAAATTATTAGTGAAGATGCTGTTGCTCGTGAAGGAATGAGAACGCTATTTAAAAAATCGGCAATTATTAAAACTAATGTGATTAGAGGTAAGGAAGAGGAAGGCCAAAAATTTGAAGATTATTTTGAGTGGGAAGAGCCTTTAATGTCTTGTCCAAGTCATCGTATGTTAGCGATGCGTCGTGGAGAGAAAGAAGATTTTTTAATACTTGATATCATCATTGATGATGAAGTAGCGCATGAACAATTAAAAAAACAATTCATTACGTCTCGTAACGAATGTGCCGAGCAAATAGCTTTAGCAATTGAAGATGGTTACAAACGTTTATTACAACCAAGTATAGAAGCTGAAATGCGTTTAATGACCAAGCAAACAGCAGATGAAAAAGCCATTCAGGTATTTGCCGATAATTTACGCGAGTTATTATTAGCGTCGCCATTAGGACAAAAATCAATGTTAGCTATTGATCCTGGATTTAGAACAGGTTGTAAAGTAGTTGCTTTAGATGCACAAGGTAAATTATTAGAAGAAACCGTTATTTATCCGCATGAGCCACAACGTCGTGTGATGGATTCGCAACATGTAGTGATGGCATTATGTGCTAAATATGAGTTAGAAGCGATTGCGATTGGTAACGGTACAGCATCTCGCGAAACCGAACAATTTATTAGAAGCATTGAAGTATTACCAAAAACAATTCCTGTGATTATGGTGAGTGAAGCAGGGGCTTCTATTTACTCGGCATCAGATGTAGCTCGTGAAGAATTTCCTGATTATGATTTAACAGTGCGTGGTGCGGTTTCTATTGGTCGTCGTTTAGCTGATCCATTAGCAGAATTGGTAAAGTTAGACCCTAAATCAATTGGTGTTGGTCAGTATCAGCATGATGTAGATCAAACAGCTTTAAAAAATAAATTGGATGATGTGGTAATGAGTTGTGTAAACGGAGTAGGGGTTGAATTAAATACGGCTTCTAAACAATTACTATCTTATGTATCAGGTATTGGTGAAGGCTTGGCAAAAAATATTGTCGATTATCGTAACGAACATGGTGCTTTTAAATCACGTAAAGAGTTATTAAAAGTCAATCGAATGGGCGATAAAGTATTTGAACAATGTTCTGGATTCTTGCGTATCAGAGATGGTATTCATCCATTAGATAAAAGTGCCGTGCATCCCGAGGCTTATCATATTGTAGAAAAAATGGCTAGCGATTTAAACTGCAGTATTGATGATTTGATAAAAGATAAAGAATTACGTAAGAAAATTAATTTAATGTCTTACGTGACCGATGCTATTGGTTTACCAACCTTAAAAGACATTATGAGTGAGTTGGAAAAGCCAGGACGTGATCCGCGTAAATCATTTGAAGTATTTAGTTTTGATGAGCATGTGCATAGCATCGAAGATTTAAGAGAAGGTATGCGCTTACCAGGTATTGTGACTAACGTTACCAATTTTGGAGCTTTTGTGGATGTTGGAGTGCATCAAGATGGTTTAGTTCACATTTCTCAGTTGAGTGACACTTTTGTAGATGATCCCAACTTAGTAGTAAAAGTCGGACAGCAAGTATGGGTAAACGTCACCGAGTGTGATGTGAAACGTAAACGTATTGCTTTATCTATGAAAGGCGAAGGCATTACTGCAAGCAAAAAGCCAGCTCCTAAAAAGGAAGAAGTTGCTTCTTATGACCCAAATGATATGATGTCGGCTTTAGCAGCATTAAAAGGTAAGTTTAAGAAGTAATGATATCTTAATTAATTTATAAAAAAAGGTGTTGATTTTTCAACACCTTTTTTCTTTTAATAGAGTTTATATATCTCCATAATATCACCTAATATTTTAGGGAAATCAATATTTAAATCGATGAGTTTTCCAGTATGAATATCAAATACCCAACCATGAACTGTAATGCCTCTTTCATTGTATGCTTCTTGCACGGCCGCTGTTTTAATTAAATTTACGCATTGCTCTTGTACATTTAATTCAACTAATCTGTTATATCTAGCATCTTCGTTTTCGATGGCATTTAATTCTACTTTATGTGTTCTATACACATCTCTAATGTTTCGTAACCATGGATTTAAAATACCCATGTCTTTTGGTTGCATAGCTGCTTTTACACCACCGCAATTATAATGGCCGCAAACTACAATATGTTTTACTTTTAAATGGCGCACAGCATAGTTTAAAACAGACATCACATTTAAATCCACATTGTTTACGAGGTTGGCAATATTACGATGAATGAATACTTCACCTGGTTGCACGCCCATTAAATCTTCGGCAGTTACGCGACTATCAGAACAACCGATGTACAAAAATTCAGGGCTTTGTCCTTTTGATAGATTTTCAAAATAATTTTCGTCAATAGATAATTTCTCCGCTATCCATGTTTTATTGTTTTCAAATATTTTTTCAATTTTGCTCATAGTTTTTCATAGTTTTTTAAGATTGAAAAGTAACACAAAAAAATTAACCTTCAAAACCAATTTTAGTATGTGTTCCATCGCAATATGGTTTGTTAGATGACGCTCCACATCGGCAAAAAGCGGTGACTTTATTTTTTTGAGTTTGATGGCCGTCTTTATCTTTTACAACTATATTCCCGTAAACTAATAATGGTCCGTTTGGCATCGCTTCCACAATACTTTCAGCTTTAGTTTCTATGGGTTTATTTTCTTCATGGTTGTAATAAAAACTAATGGCACCAGATGGGCAATTATTAACTCGTTCAATAATTTCAGATGTAGTACCACCTTCTGGTTTAATCCAAGGTTTTTCGGCAGGATTAAATACTTGTCTTAATCCTTTTTCTCCTTTCCAACATAGAGTAGAGTGGATGCATACACTTGGTTTCCAAACAATAGTAATCTCGTCGTTACTATATTTCTTAGTAATTTCAGTCATTGATAGATGTATTTATTTTTATAGTATGAGTTAATAGTTTATGCACAGGACAATGATTGGCAATATGCAGCAAGCGTTCGGTTTGTTCGGTACTTAATGTTCCCGTAAAAGAAATTTTTCTTTCAAAAATAGTTTGCGTGTCTATACTTTCAATATCAATGTTGGTTTCGATAGTTTGTACATCCCATTGTTTTCTGTTAGCGTACATACGTAATGTAATACATGTGCAAGCTGCTAGCGATGAAGCAAGTATTTCCATTGGTGTCATACCCTTATCTTTTCCCCCAAGCGATGTAGGTTCATCTGCAATAAGTGAATTTGTTTCCGAACAAATTTTTGTAACATAAGGCTCTTTGTTAATTACGGCTTTAATCATAAATTAAATTTAATACAAAAATCCCATTTTACCTTGTTGATAATCACGCATGGCTTCTAAAATTTCGGTTTCAGAATTCATCACAAACGGACCATGTGTTACCATTGGTTCACTAATAGGTAAACCAGCCATGATTAATAATTTAGAATCAGCTTTTGCATTTAATAATATCTCATCGGCAGATTGTTCAAATACAACTAAATCATGTTGCTTAATGATTTGATTAGAGTTTAAATTTAACTCACCTTCTAATACATAAAAAGTTACATTATGGTCGGCAGGAAAACGTAATGAGAATTCACTATTTGCTTTCATTCGCAACATGGCTGTTATTACATCAGATTTTGCAGGACCTTTTTTATCATCATATTTACCTGATATTAAACGAAATTCAACACCCTCTTTTTCAATTAGCACAATCTCGTTTTTTGTGATTGGCTGATACGTTGGAGGGTTCATTTTTTCGGCTTTAGGAGTGTTAATCCATAATTGAATGCCTTGAGATCGCCCACCTTTTTCAATAAATGCTTTATCTGCTTTTTCGCTGTGAATAATACCTCTACCTGCATTTATCCATTGCACTTCGTTATTATGAACGACATGCTTATTTCCTACTGAATCTTCATGCTCAACTGAGCCCTCAAATAAAAAAGTAACCGGACTAAAACCACGATGTGGATGTGGCGGCACATTGAAATTATTTTCGTGAGGTAAATACGTGAAGTCAAAGTGATGTAATAAAATAAAAGGACTCACTTGCTCAATTCCTCTTAAAGGAAATGCTTGACGAATTTTTATTGGCCCCATCATAGTCTCAGGAGCTGTATGTATGGATTGAATTTTTTTTAACATGATGTCTTATTTTGATAACCAGTTACGTAATAGTTTTTGTAAGGTTGGTATTAATATAAATACCATAATTGGAACGGCTATAATTGTAATGATTAAAGTTCGTAAAGGTAATGGTTCAATGAGTATTAATTGTTTGCCTAATAGCGCAAATATAGAGGTGATTAATGGGTAAATAGCAAGCCAAATAACGATGGCCATTTTCCATTTTTTAGGAGGTTTCATTCAGTTGTGTAGTTTCGGTTTAAATAAAAATACAATTTAATTAGCTACTTTATTTATAAAAAGCAAAGGGAGAAAACGTTTGATTCTCTCCCTTTATATAAATTGTTATAGAAAATCTTATGCTTGTTTTACCAATTGAATTTCAGCTTGTACTTTTAAATCTTCACCTACTAATAATCCACCAGCTTCGGTTGCAGCATTCCAAGTTAAACCAAAATCTTTACGGTTAATTTTACCATCTAAAGTAAAACCTGCTTTAATATTTCCGTATGGATCTTTTGCAATTCCGCCAAAATCAACTTTTAAGCTTACTGGTTTAGTTACATCTCTAATAGTTAAATTTCCATGTAAGGCATATTCTTCATCAGATGTTTTTTCGAATTTAGTTCCTTCAAATTTAATTTGAGGATATTTTTCTGTATCAAAAAAATCAGCTGATTTTAAATGACCATCTCTTTGTTCGTTATTCGTATTAATTGAATTAACATCTGTTGAAAAGGATACTTTTGAATTAGCAAAGTTATCGCCATCAGTTTCTGCAGTTACATTAAAGTTGGTGAAACTTCCGGTAACGTTAGAAATCATCATGTGTTTAATTTTGAAATTAATTTCGCTGTGTGTTGGGTCTAATGCCCATTTAGTTGTGCTCATGTTTTTATTTGTTTTTTTTAGTTGTTTTTTATTTAACCGCAGAGTTCGCAAAGTGTTTTCGCAAAGAACGCGGAAGGATTTTGTTATAATTAAACTGTCATTGGGACTTCCATAATTAAGAACTCCGAATCGCTATGAGCTTTTAACGTTACTTTATCAATATCCCAAACGCCAAAGCCATCTCTGGTATTTACTACTTGGTCGTTTACCATTAAAGTGCCCGTTAGGTTAAAAATGTACAAGCCATTCCCTTTTCCTTTAATGGTATAGTCTGTAGCAATACCTTTATCAAATTTTCCCAAATGAAACCAAGCATTTTGATGAATCCACACACCAGCATCATTTGCATTAGGAGATAAAATTTGTTGTAATTTATTATGTCTGTCTTCTAGCTTCAGTGTTATTTGGTCGTAGCGAGGAGTGACATTTTTTTTGTTAGGGAATACCCAAATTTGCAAAAACTTAACAGCTTTATCTTTGTTTTTGTTGTACTCGCTATGTTGTATACCAGTTCCTGCGCTCATTACTTGTATATCACCGTTTTTAATAACAGTAGTGTTACCCATACTGTCTTTATGTTCTAAATCGCCTTCTAAAGGAATGCTAATAATTTCCATGTTATCATGAGGATGAGTGCCAAATCCCATGCCTGCAGCTACTGTATCATCGTTTAAAACACGTAATACACCAAAGTGCATTCTTTCTGGGTTATAATAGTTTGCAAAACTAAAAGTGTGTTTACTGTGCAACCATCCGTGGTTAGCATCTCCACGAGATTCTGATTTGTGCAAAATTGTATTTTTCATAATGTTTGATGTTGTGTTTGGTAAATGATTAAATCCAATAACTTCTAATTCTTTTTCCCGATAGCTATCGGGATCGTCAATGTTATTTTTAATAACATTTCCTATAGCTGCAGAGGCAACAAACATTCCTGTACCTAATAAGCCTTTCTTTAAAAATTCTTTTCTGTCCATAATGATTCGTTTTGATAACTCAAAGGTAAGTCCCTTTGTAGCAGAAAATACTTAACCTAGATTAAGAAATGATTTTATTTTGCTTTAGCTTGTTTTGCTCTAAGTTTACTTAAAAACTCTGGTGTTACGCCAATATAAGCTGCAATTTGTTTTTGAGGAATATCGTTAATGAGCTGAGGATAGGTTTTGCAAAACTTCATATAACGTTCATTGGCAGTTAAACTTAAATTATCATTTAAACGTTGTTGGTAAGCTACTAATGATTTTTCGATAATAATGCGAAAGAAGCGTTCGAGTTTAGGGACCTTTTCATACATTTTATCTTGGTTTGATTTTGAAATCAACGCTACTTCTGTATCAACCATGGCCTCGATATTTAAGTTGCCAGGTTTTTGAGATAATAAACTGTACATATCAGCTATCCACCAATCTTTAGGAGCAAAACTTAACACATGTTCAAATCCATTACTATCAATGGTATATCCTCTTAAACAGCCATTTAAAACAAATGCCGATTGTTTTGATACTTCGCCTTGTTGAATAAGGAAGTCTTTAGCTTTAATGACCTTGTATTCAAATAACGTCATTAAATATTTTTCTTCCGCTTTAGTAAGCGAAATGTGTTTAGAAAAATTATTGAATAGTAACGAATACTCCACTACGCAATTTACAAATATTAAAATACTTTAATTCAAAAAAATATAAAATAGTGAAAATCGATTTTTTAGAAAACTATAATTGAACGCCTTTATTGATAATAAAAATGCCTCACAATTTTTAGTGAGGCATTTTAAGTAATTTAAAATTTGTTTATTAAGGCTTAATTTGTTGTAAAGTTACATCTGGAATAGGCTCATCTGGTAATCTAACAACCACAACCTCTATATTCTTGTATTCAAATCCTCCTTGAATAGTGTTTAATTCTTCAGAAGTTAATACTTCCATTTTCGCTACGTTAGGAGCAACTGTTTTTTTGTTTTTGAACATGTTTTTGATTTTAAGGGTTAATATTTGTAGACAAGCATTTTATTTGCAACTAAAATTCTCATCTATATCTAAGTAACGTTTAATTATTCAATAAATTCTTAGATTAAAATATTTTAACACATTTTGGGATTCCGGAACTTTTAACTTGTGGCTATAGTTGGTCATAAAAAAGCCTTCTTGAAGATGAAGGCTTTAAAAAATTAAATTAAACTTGAACACCAATAATTAACATATCATCCACTTGCTCTAGGTTACCTCTCCATTCTTCAATAGTTTGGTTGAGCGTTGTTTTTTGTCTTTCTATTGGTAATTTACTGACATCTAGAAGTAACTGACGGAAATTTCCAGCCATGAATTTTTTACCTTTTGGTCCACCAAATTGATCAGCATATCCATCTGAGAATATATAAATACTATCACCTTTTTGTAATTGGATAGTGTGATTTGTAAACGCTAATTTTTCACCAATAAACATTCCAACAGGGAATTTATCAGCTTTGTATTGAATTAATTCATTATTTCTGACAATATACAATGGATTAAATGCGCCTGAAAATTGAAGCTCTAACGTTTTGTAATTTAATGCGCAAAGCGTCATATCCATTCCATCTTTGGTTTGTTTGCCTGATGTTGTGTTGGTATGTAAAGTATTGGCCACACCATCATTCATCTTATCCATAATTATAGATGGTTCAATGCTATCCGTATTTTTTAAAATGTCTTTAAGCAAGTTATATCCTACTATACTCATAAATGCACCTGGCACACCATGACCAGTACAATCAACCGCGGCAAAATAACTCCAGTCTCCCTTTTTATCAATCCAGTAAAAATCACCGCTTACAATATCTTTTGGTTTATATAATACGAAAGATTCTGGTAAAATTTGTTTCACTAAATTATTTGGTGGCAAAATAGCTTCTTGTATACGTTTTGCATAATGAATACTATCTGTTACTTGTTTAAAAAGTATTTCAAGTTCCTTTGTTTTTAACTCAATTTCTTCTTTTTGTTTTACAACTTGTTCAGTTCTTTCAACTACTTTTTGTTCTAGCACTTTTTCATTTTCTGATAAACTATCACGCATTTTCAAAAGTGCATGTCCTAGGCTATCATCTTTGCTTAACGGTTTGTAGTAAGCTTCAAAATTTCCTTTACCAGTTTGTTTAGCAAACTCTGTAGTACTTTCCATAGATTCGACCAAGCTATTTAGTGCAATCCCCATTTCTCCAATTTCATCAGTTCTATAGTTAATACGTTCTTTTGGTAAAATACCTAAGCCCATCGATAACAACATTTTTTTAAGTTGTTGAATAGGTCTCGTAATGGATTGAGTAGTAAAAATGGCGATTAAAATTCCTCCAATAAATAAGCCTATTCCTAGTAATTTTACAAAGTTATCTAGGAAAGTAAATGATTTAAACATTTGCTGAGTGGTAGTTTCAGCGTTTTTTTCTTTTTGAGTTATTAAATCATTTAATTGATTATATAACATTTTTATTTTTTCTTGACTGTCTTCAAAAGGTTGGTTAACAGTAAACTTTATAGTTGCATCTTGATAACTTTCCCATGAGTTCAAGGGAGTCATGATTTCCTCTTGATATAACTTAAATAACCCGTCACTAAATTGGATAATAGATTTTGCTTTTTCTTTTTCTTCTTTAGTCCAATCGTTGGAAAGAGAATTAATTTCAGCTTTAATATGAGGATAATCTTTGCTAATTAAATTTCGTAATTCTGTTTTTGCTGGGTCATCATTAGCAGATTGTAAATAGTACCACTTAGAAATAAGCGTTTGAGATTTTTGTAGAATAAAATTATACTCTTTTAATGCAGATACAGAAGGCGTTACTTGACCAACTACAGAATCCGTTTGTTGTTTACTTTTTGTAATGGTAACAATTGTAAAAATAAAAGCAATGAGTGTTAAAACGAGTAAAACACCAAAACCTGTTCCTATTTTTCTACCAATGGTAAATTTAAATGCCATACACCAGCCTTCTATTGTTTATTTAAGGCCTCTTTTTTTTGTTTAAACTCGTTTGCTTTTTCTTCATCTAGCAAAGCCGAATAAATACCTTGTAAACCTTCAAGTGCTCTTTCGGCTTTCGGGTCTAATTCATAAACCTTTATCATAAAAGGTAAAGATTGTTTAAATAACTTTTTGGCATTTTCTTGAATGACATCTAATTGAGCCAAATCAACATCATAATCCATCATTTTCATTAATGTGGCTCCTTGATTATAATACAAAATTCCTAGATTAATGTTCGCGCTAATATTTTTACTATCTAATTCTAATACCTTTAAAAGAGCATTTTTTGCAACATCACCATATTTTTGATTGAAGTTGTTTTTCATGTACTTATCAGCAAATATACCACCCGTTGTATTGTAATAATTAATGTCTTTTTGTTTAAAATCAAAAGCTGGATCAATCATAGCAGTATATTTTTTATACTTATCATAAAATTTCTCAGATTTTAAATAGTCTAAAGAATCTTGAAGTAAAACGGTACTAATTTTATAATAATAAATAGCACCGTTTTTTATGATAGAGCTGTTTTCATTAATGTAGGTTTTTGCTGTATCTAATTTCACAGACATTAAAGCCGAAGATAATGCAGTATCTAATTCATTTAATTTAAGTGTATTGTATTGTCCAGCTTGTTTATAAACATGAAAGTAAGCAAAAGAACGTGTGTACCATGATGCAGGATCATTTTGAGTTTCTGGATGAACAATAGTTTTATCTAGCATTGTAATTGCCAACTCATATTTTTTGTCTTTACATAATTTTTGAGCTTCAAACAATAAATCATTTTGCGCATAAAAATTATGGCAAAAAACTACCATTAAAAAGCTAAGGAAGCTTTTTAGGTAATGGTATGATTTTGAGTCTTTTAACACGTTTTACAAAATTAATAATTTATTTAATCAACTGCAATAGCTAAACTTTTTAGTTCTTCACTGGTTTTAAGTCCAGCTTTTACAGCATTTGTTTTACTATATTCAAATTTCAATTTACTTTCAATGGCCACAAAGTTGATGGCTGATCCCGATTTCGCTAATCCTCCTTTTTCAGTTACAATAAGCGCGCCTTTTCCTTTAAATTTAGCAGAAATGTCTTTTAACATATCTGAAGATTCATTTAAAAGAAAAATAATATGAGGTTTAATTGTGGCGTCCAAGCTTGGAGAGTTTTTTATTTCTAGCTTTTGATTTCCAACTTGTTTGGAAGTTGCCATTTTGTTTAATTCGTTACTTAAACTATTATTTGTACCTATAATGTGTATAATGAAATTGCCAGACTTCATTTTTTCAGGCCATTCAAAGTATCTAGTGAAATTATATAAAAACACGGCTTTTACTTTGGCATTTGGGTCGAAGTTTTGCTGTTGCTGAAAACTTAGACTCGAAAAAGCCAAGGCAAATAGTAAGCTATATTTAATTAATATTTTCAATATTGGGTTCCTTAAACAAATAGTTTGCCATTGTTCATGAACCAACAAATATAACATTAACAAAATAGTAAACAAAGTAATTTTTTTGTTTCTAAGATATAAATGAAATGCCTTATATTTATAATAATTTTAAATTTTGATTTATAACGAAAAATACAACCATTACTCTGATAACGAGCTAATTGCAGAGTACAAAAACACAAAAAATAATGTGTTTGTTGGTGTATTATATAAACGCTATTCGCACTTAGTTTTAGGTCTTTCGTTAAAATATCTTAAAGATGAAGATGAGGCCAAAGATGCTGTGATGCAAATTTTTGAAAAGCTTTTGTCGGATTTGTTAAAATTTAATATTGAGTATTTTAAAAGCTGGCTTTACACTTTTTCTAAAAATCATTGTTTGATGATAATTAGAACAAAGCAATCTAAATTGAAAAAAGAGATTGATTTACAAATACATGCCGATTCGTTTATGGAAACAGAAACAAATTCGCATCTCAACAAAACAGAGGAAAAAGAAATTCAATATACATTATTAGAAAAAGCCATTGAAGAGTTAAACGAAGACCAGCGGAAGTGCATAAAGTTATTTTATTTGAAAGAAAGATCTTACAATGACATAGTAGACGAAACAGGATACTCTTTAAATGAGGTAAAGAGTTTTATTCAAAACGGAAAGCGAAATTTGAAAATCAAACTAGAAAAAAACAGTGAAGAACCAAGATAAACATAAACCATTAAGTTCGGATGAATTAATTAAGTTATTAGATGAGCCATCTAATTCTGAGATTAATTTTGATGATATGGATGATTTTGAAAAAGATGCTTTAGAAGGGTTTTCAATGCATTCAACTCCTCAAAAGGCAGAAGCTTTAATTCAGGAAATAAACGCCTCTATTTCCGAAAAAGTAACGACTTCAGGTTCATCCACAAAAAACAAGATCATTTGGTTTAGTTCGGCCGCTTCTATTGTTTTAGTTGTTATGATTTCAATTTTCTTTTTCAATCAAAGTAAAAATGAGTCTAATCTCGCCTTAAATGATCATTCTAAAGAAGAGTACAAGGCACCAATCTCTCCAGTTCCCGCGGAAACAGAAGTTGTGACGGAGCAAAATAATGAAATTAAATCATTAAATAATTCGGTAACAACCATCTCTAAAAACACTACTTCTAAACCATTGCAAGAAAAATCGTTAGAAACCGCAGCTAATGGGCCAGCTTATGGTGGTGTGATTGGTGAAGCCAATAAAGTTTCTAAGTCGGCTAAAGGTAACTTGTTTTCTGATGGAGATCAAAATCAAGAACAAAAAAATGGGTTAACTGATAATTTTGATGATCAAAAAAAAGAAATATTAGCGTCTAGCGAGAGTATAGCGGCAAATGATGTAAGCATTGCTCAAAAATCAACTTCAGTTCCTTCTACAACCGGCTATTCAAAAGATGCTAATAGAAAGGAAGATGCTGAAAGGATAGTTAAAGAAGAATCGAATAAAGAGAAAGCAAAGAAATATTCGAATGAGAATGTAGATGAATTGTCTACCGTTTCAAAATCAGCTCCAGTTTCTCTTTCAGAAAATAAAATTAATCAGTCAGCTAATTATACTGGCGGAGAAACCGCTATTAAAGATTTTGTTGTCAATTATTTAAAAGAGCATTCATCTTCTAATTCAATAAAGGGAAAGTATAAAGTGATTGGAATTGTGAATGCCAAGGGCGAATTAAAAGTAACATCAATTACACAAATCACTAAAAACTTTTGCGAGGGCTGCGCTGATAAAATGAAAGAAGCTTTAAATACGATGAAAAATTGGAATTCATCTTCAGCAGTTGAATTTACTTTAGATTTCTAAGATTTGATTAAACCTTTTTTTTCTCGTTTCCCGTAATCCACAATTAAAAAATAATACATTAATACACCAAAAGCATAAAGACCTGCGGTGATTAAAAAAATGTTGACATATGGATAGCCTCTACTAAACATAATTTTTACCATATAGCCACTAATTACCCAACTGCCGCTCCAAATAGCAGCCGTCAAAGCACTTGTAATTTCTCTGTTTTTTTCTCCAACATAATTCATTACTAATTCAGATGTCATGGGGCCAGCCATATTCATTAATGGTTGACGCAGCAGATAACAAACAATAGCAATATAAACCGCTATGCTATATTGACTGTAAAATTGTGTTGTTGCTAAAGCAACCAATGAAATAACCGCTAGTGATTGAGTTGTAGGAATGGCAATTTTATAACCAATATTAGCTTTAATACGTGGCACCATTAAAGCACCCCAAACAACTAACACCGCCGCTATAGCACTTACAAATGAAAAATCGCCTTTACCCATATGATGCACTTTATCAAAAAACAAACTAATAAAAGGAATGGTTAATCCTGCACCAGTAGCAATAATAAGTGTTGGAACTAAGCCTTTAAAAATTAAAAACCAATCGTTTTTATGTGTTCTAGTTTTTTTGATGGTGGTTTTATGGTCGTCTATTTCTTCTTTTAAATTAACTTTACTCATAAAATAAAGTCCGCCAAAGCCAAGTAAAGAAAATAGAATTAATATTTTTTCTTCATTAAAAAAAGTTGGATTTACGGTATCCAAAAGCCAAATAATGACACCGCTAGCAATACCTGCAAAACTCCAAGTACTATAACTTAATGCAATACCTGAAGTATGTTCTTCTTTGCGTTCATTTCTTAAAATGTATGGTGTGATGGGGATTTGCATGAAAGTGAAAGAAGCGCCCCATAACAAAAGAGAAACGTAAATAAGGTTAGTTAATTGAAGATTCACACAAAGCACTATACATAATCCAAAGAGCGGCACAAATAATGAGGAGATATAAAAAAAAGGTTTCATTACTCGTCCTTTAATTAAATTTCCTATTGGTAGAGCTAAAGCAAATACACCTAAAAAACGAAAAGTGATAAACAAGGCAATTTCTTCTTCTGTGTAACCTTTTCTGTCCATATACAATGGAAGAATTAACATAAAAGTGGCATTTACTAATTGAATAAAAAATTCAGCCACAATCACGTTCATGATGGCTGGTTTTAATTTTTTATAATCTTTAATAAAGGCGAACATAAAATTTGGATTAAATTTTTAACCACATAGTCACATAGTTTATGCTTTTGTAAAGGTCGACAAAAGACGCTTTGCTATGAACATAGCTCACTATGTGTGAAAACGTGTTTTCTATATTATTCTTTTCTAAATACAATTGTCTATAATTCTATGTGGTTAATAAATTTTAGCAATGCTAAGGTTAATTAGGGTTATAAGTATTGAGTAACGATATCTAAATAAGCTTTTAATTTTTCTAAATCTATTGGCTCAAAAGTTTCAAAATCGCCTTGATGATTAAACCAAGTTAATTGTCGTTTAGCATAACGACGAGAATTTTGTTTGATTAAGTTAACAGCTTCTTCTAGCGTGCATTTGCCATCTATAAAATCAAATAATTCTTTATAGCCAACCGTATTTAGGGCATTTAAATGTTTGTTTGGATAAAGTGCTTTTACTTCTTCTAATAAACCATTCTGCATCATAATATCAACTCGTTTATTAATACGATGATATAAAACTTCTCTATCTGTATTAATTAAAATATTAATGGTGTCAAAAGGACGTTGTTTTTTTTCTTTGGTTCTGAAACTAGAGTAGGGCTTGTTGTTATGAATACAGACTTCTAAAGCACGCATGATGCGTTGAGGATTATTTAAATCTACTTGATTGTAATATACTTCGTCTTTTTGCTTTAATTGATCCTGAAGAAAAGTTATTCCTTTGACTTCATAATCTTTAATTAATTGTTCTCTGATTTTAGAAGGGATTTCTTCAAATTCATCCACTCCATTTAATATAGCATTGATATATAATCCAGAACCTCCTACTAAAATTAGTTGCTCATGGTCTTTAAATAAAGTTTCAATACAATCAATAGCCTCTCGTTCAAATTGTCCTACGTTATAAGTGTCGTGTATGCTAATGTTATCAATAAAATAATGCGGAACATCTTGCATTTCTTCCTTTGTAGGTTTGGCCGTTCCAATACTCATTTCTTTATAAAACTGTCTTGAATCGGCTGAAATAATAGGGCAATTATAAAACTTAGCTAGTTCAATCGACAAAGCAGTTTTGCCAACAGCTGTTGGTCCAGCAATAACTATGAGGTTCTTCTTCAAACTAAAAACTAAATTCTACTTTACTATCTGGGTTTGTAACTTTACTACTTTTTTTAATTCCATTCACCTCGGCATGCACAATGTTTATTTGTGAGGGAAGATAATCGTATAATAGTTTTGTTTGAATGTTAAGTTTTTTAGGTGAGTTAACTTTTTTGATTTCTAAATACGCCCAAATAGATTCGTCTTCTCTTTCATATCCAACAAATTGTAATGTTTGCCCTTTTGAATTAATTGAAATCGAAAATCGTTGTTTGATATAATTAAATAAAATAGAATCGACTTCGGCTTTGTTTTTAGGATTTAACACATCCATTTTTTTATGGCTTACTTTATCTAAGGCATCTTCCAAATCATTGGTAAAAAAACGCGTGCTAATTTGTAGCGATTTTTGAGTGGTATTGTGTTTAATATCAATAACACTGATATAATAAGGGTGTTTTTTTGTATAGAAAGAGGATGCTAAAATAACGATTAGCCCAAAAAACAAGTATTTTGCCGCAGGTGTAATACTTTTAGCTTTAGCGTATATATTTTCTATTTTTAACATAGGCAAAAATAACAATTTTAAATGAACGATTTTTGGATTTGGTTTAGTACTGGTTTTGATCACATTTTAGATTGGAATGGCTACGACCATATTTTATATGTCATGGCATTATGCGTTTTATTTTCTGTTAACGAATGGAAAAAACTATTAGTTCTTGTTACTGCCTTTACTATTGGACATTCGTTAACCTTGGCGATTAGCATCTTAAATATATTTACAATAAAACAAGGTATTTTAGAAGTACTGATTCCTGTTACTATTTTGTTTACCTGCATAGTCAACCTATTTTATAAAAACAGGTTAAATAGTTCTAGTAGGAAACAATCTAAGAACTACAGCTTTAATTATGTTTTAGCCTTGTTATTTGGTTTTATTCATGGAATGGGCTTTTCGTATTTGTTGAGGTCGATGTTAGGGAAAGAAGCAAGCGTTGTTTTTCCTCTACTATCCTTTAATTTAGGACTCGAATTAGGTCAGTTAATAATCGTGGCTGTAATGCTTTTATTTTCTGTTTTTTTAACTAGATTTACAAGAATCAAAAAATCAGATTATGTGTTTTTCATCTCATCTGCTGTTTTTGGAATTGCCTTTTTATTATTTGTACAACGATTAACCGATTTATAACATGACTCGTCTTTTTACGCTTACTTCCTCATTCTGTTTATTAGCTAATATTGCTTTTACTCAAAACACTAAAAATAATCCCACATCAAATCATGGGAATAAATTTGAACAATTAGGAACTATTTTGCCAACTCCTAACGAGCAACGAACGGCCTCTGGTGCTCCAGGAGCTAAGTACTGGCAACAAAAAGCCGATTACAATATCGAAGCAACATTAGATGAAAAGAATTTAATTTTAATTGGAAAGGAAGTGGTAACATACCATAACTATTCTCCAGATAAATTAGATTATTTGTGGTTACAGTTAGATGAAAATCAACATAACCCTACAAATGATGCTAATTATTTTGATAGCAACAAGATGGGTGCACCTTATGATTTGAATACGGCTAAGGGGATGGATGTGAATGAACGTTTAAAAGGCTTAGGGGATCAAATTTTATCAGTAACGGATGAATTAGGAAAGCCTTTAAAATACACCATTAATCAAACGATGATGCGTATTGATTTACCTAAAACATTAATGCCAAATAGTAAAGTAAAGTTTGTTGTGAAATGGCAATACCAAATGGGTAATCGTATGGAAATTGGTGGTCGTGGTGGTTACGAATTTTTTAAAGAAGACGGAAACTATTTGTTTACGATGACACAATGGTATCCTCGTATGTGTGTGTATAGTGATTTTCAAGGTTGGCAAAATAAACAATTTACAGGTCGTGGAGAGTTTGCTTTAGCTTTTGGAAATTATACTGTAAAAATGACGGTTCCTGCTGATCATATTGTTTGTTCCACTGGAGAATGTCAAAACTATGCTCAAGTATTAACGCCAAATCAAATGGCTCGTTGGACAAAAGCAAATGCTAATTATAATGATGTAACAGAAATTGTAACATTAGATGAATGCACAGCAGCTGAAAAAAATAAAGCGACAGGAACTAAAACTTGGGTTTTTAAAGCAGATAGCGTAAGAGATTTTGCTTGGGGTTCATCTCGTAAATTTATGTGGGATGCCATGCCAATTAAAGTAGACGGTAAAAAAGTAATGTGTATGAGTTTTTACGGTAAAGAAGCTCATGGTTTATATAGAAAGTATTCAACTAAAACAGTAGCGCATACCATTAAAACGTATTCAAAATTTACGATTCCTTATACCTATCCTGTAGCGCAAAGCATCGAAGCATCTAACGGAATGGAGTACCCAATGATTTGTTTTAATTTTGGTAGAACAGAAAAAGATGGTACTTATACCGAAGGAACTAAATACGGTATGTTAGGTGTTATTATTCACGAAGTAGGGCATAACTTCTTTCCCATGATTATTAATAGCGATGAGCGTCAATGGAGCTGGTTAGATGAAGGTTTAAATACCTTTGTGCAATTTTTAACAGAGCAAGAATTTGATAATAATTATCCGTCTAATCGAGGACCTGCTCATAAAATGGTGGATTATATGCGTTTGCCAAAAGACCAATTAGAGCCAATTATGACTAATAGTGAGAATATTAATAATTTTGGCGCAAATGCTTATGGTAAACCTTGTACGGCTTTAAATATTTTACGCGAAACGGTGATGGGACGTGAATTATTTGATTTTGCCTTTAAACAATATTGCACCCGTTGGGCATTTAAACATCCAACTCCCGCTGATTTTTTTAGAACTATGGAAGATGCTAGTGCGGTTGATTTAGATTGGTATTGGAGAGCTTGGTTTTATGATATAGAACCAGTGGATGTGTCAGTTGATTCTGTGAAAGCATATACCTTAATAAATAATAAGGAAGTACTTGTGAAAATAGATACCATGAGAATTTATCCAAAAGCAAAAGACACATTTGAACCAGTTTCAAAAATCAGAAACAGAGAGCAAGGATTAAAATTTTTAGTGGACGTAGATACAACGTTGCGTGATTTTTATTTCCATTATAAACCAGAAGTAAAAACGGCTGTAGAAAAGAAACCGATGAACCGTTATGAGAATTTAGAAGCGGTAAGTGATTCTGCTTTTGAGAGTATTAAAGGAAAATATAATTATGAAATTTATTTTACGAATAAAGGTGGTTGCGTAACGCCATTAATTATTCAATGGAATTTTAAAGATGGTACTTCAGAAATTGACAGAGTGAATGCTTATGTTTGGCGTAAGAACGAAAAAAATGTGGTAAAGACATATTCTAAAAATAAAGAAGTAGCTTCTATTGTGTTAGATCCATATATAGAAACTTGTGATATTGATGAAAAAAATAATACTTGGAATGTAAAAGAAGCTCCTAGCCGTTTTGATGTATTTAAAGGAAAAACAGTTGGTCGCGGACAAAGTACTGGTGGAAACCCTATGCAAAAAGCGAAGGAAGGGAAATAGGTTTAAATGACACAGCTCCTTAAAATAAGATTCTTTCAACTAAAAAGAGATTTAGGTTTTTTATTTTTTGTGATTATTGCTTTGGCATCATGTATTTCTTTTTTAGTATTTAATCATCAAAAACAAGTAGGCTTTTATGCAGCAGGAATTGTTGTGTATTTGTTCTATAATTTCCATAAAAACCGAAGAGATATTGCTTTTGTGGCTAAGCATTTGGAGAAGGCTCAATCACAAATACTTGCAGGGTATCAGTTATTTTTATTGCCGGTTTCAATACCTTGTTTATTTACCAATTACTGGTATTGTTTTTTTATTCTACATCTTTTTGTCTGTATAGTTCCATTTTTAAATATAAAATCTAAGTATAGTTTTAAATTTAGTTTCATTACCAGTTTTTTTAAGGATGATTATATTTTTATTTCAGGAGTTAGAAGAAATTTAGTCTTATTAATTATCTTATTTTTATTGGCTTTGGCTCTTAGTCCTTTAAAATTGTTTCCTTTAGTGGCCTTGTTTTTATTTAATAATGTGATGTTTTCTTTTTATGAAGCCAATGAAAGTGTGCAGATGTTACAAGCGTCTCAACAAACACCCAAACAGTTAATGGCCTCTCTTTTAAATTCGGGAGTGAAAAAAATGGTACTTATTAATTTTCCTATTCTTTTAATTAATTCCATTTTTAATCCAGATTTATGGATGTTTAATATGTATTTTTTTGTGTATAATGTATTGATATTAGCATCAGTTATTGCCTTAAAATATGAGAGTTATCAATTTAAAACTTCGTCAAGCAATCATCAAATAAAATTAATTGTAATGATATTGGGGTTATTTATTCCATATTTATTTCCACTAGCCATTATATTTTACGCACAGTCAAGAGCTGGTGCTATTAAAAATTTAAGCCATTATTTAGATGTTGTTAATTAAAGATTTGTCATTTAGCTATAACGAAGAACCTGTTTTAAAAGATATGAATATATCTTTTGAAACAAACCGTATACATGGTATTGTGGGATTAAACGGAAGTGGTAAGACGACTTTTTTTAACGTGTTAGCAGGATTTTTAGCACTTGATAATGGAACTATATTATTCAACAATGCTGAGGTTTTAAAGAAAGATATCGCCTACATTGATGCAGAATCCTTTTTCTATCCTAAACTTACTGCTGCTGAATTTTTATCTGTTTTTCCTAAAACTAACAGCAATTTTAATGAGACTGAATTAGCACATATTTTTAATTTACCTTTAGATGAGTTTATTGAAAATTATTCTACGGGAATGAAGAAAAAATTGTTGATCATTTCGCAATTAAAACAAGATAAACAATTATTTATTTTTGACGAGCCCTTTAATGGTTTGGATATTGAGTCAAATAAGTCGTTGCAGTATATTATTGAATTATTAAATAAAAAAGGAAAAACGATTTTTATAGCATCGCATATTATTGAGCCCTTGTTTGGATTATGTCATCAGATCCACCATTTAAAAAATAAGAATTTTGCAAAGAGTTATCTGCCAAATGAATATGAATTATTAAATAATGAAGTTTTTGGTGAATTTGATGAGCATTTAAAAAATACTTTAAGTAAATCGCTATGAGGTATATTATAGTTTTGTTTTTTTTATTGTCTTCTTTAATTGGATTAGCCCAAGTTAAAGGCTTTACCAAAGAAGATACTTTATTAGGTAGTAATCATGCTTATCGTTCATGGTGGGATGTTAAGGTTTATAATCTAACTGTAACACCTGATTATAAAAATAAATCACTTACCGGCAATAATAAGATTGAATACAGTGTTTTAGAATCTTCTAATCTTTTGCAATTAGATCTTCAAGCACCTATGACGATTGATAGTGTTTTTTATGATGATTTAAAAATTAATACTTTCAAAAGAGAAAATAATCGCTGGATGGTTTCATTAGAAAGCCAAATCAAAAATTCTCGTCATGTTTTAAATGTATTTTTTTCAGGCAAACCTAAGGTTGCTAAAAATCCACCTTGGGATGGAGGCTGGGTTTGGAAAAAGGATTCTTTAGGGAATCCATGGATGAGTGTTGCTTGTCAAGGTAACGGACCAAGTATTTGGTATCCTTGTAAAGATTTGCAAAATGATGAGCCTGATAATGCTACTTTACTAAATATTATTGTTCCTGATACCTTATTAGGAATTGGAAATGGTCGTTTGGCAAAAAAAGAAAAATTAAACAATGGTTTTGATAAATATACTTGGTTAATTACCAATCCAATCAATAACTACAATATCATTTCATACATCGGAAAGTATACCTTATTACATGATTCTGTTGAAGGAGAAAAAGGGAAATTAATTACTGATTATTGGGTATTGAATTACCATAAACAAAAAGCGATCACTCATCTCAAGCCAAATGTCACTAAAACAATTAAATGTTTTGAGCATTGGTTTGGTGCTTATCCGTTTTACGAAGATTCTTATAAAATTGTGGAAGCGCCTTATTTAGGAATGGAGCATCAAAGCAATGTGGCATATGGTAATTATTATTTAAACGGTTATGCAGGACGAGATTTATCAAACACAGGTTGGGGCTTAAAATGGGATTTTATAGTGGTGCACGAAAGTGGACATGAATGGTTTGGAAATAATATCACCGCTAGTGATGTGGCTGATAATTGGATTCATGAAGGCTTTACGTCTTACGCTGAAGTATTATTTACAGAATGTGAATTCGGTAAAGAGGCAGGTAATGATTATTGCGAGGGAGTAAAAAAGTCTATTAGTAATGATATTCCGATCATTGGTCAATATGGAGTTCGTAAAGAGGGTAGTGGAGATATGTATAACAAAGGTAGTCAGGTAGTGCATATGATGAGGCAAGTGATGAATGATGATGAAAAATTTAGATTGTTATTAAGAGAGATGAATCAAACGTTTTATCACAAAACTGTTTCTTCAAAAGATTTAGAATCATTTATTACTGAAAAGACTGGAATTGATTTTACTTCCTTGTTTAATCAGTATTTACGAACAACACAAATACCAGTTCTTGAATATAAAATCAAAAAAAATAAATTATCGTACAGATACGCAAATTGTTTAACGGAATTTAATATGCCAGTAAAAATTAAAACCGATAAAGAAATTTTAATTAAGCCAACAACTCAATGGCAAACTATTAATCTAGAAAAGAAAACAAAAACAATTTCTTTGGATAGGAATGTGTATGTTAAGTTGGAAAAGGTGAAGTGATAATTATTTCTGTCACCTTGAACATGTTTCAGTGTCTCATGAAATGCTGAATCAAGTTCAGCATGACTAACTAAAACAATCTGCCTTCAACGGGCCCCGAATGTTCTATTTCATGTTTCAATAACCATTCTTTTTTGTCAAGCCCCCAAGCGTATCCAGTTAAACTGCCATCCGAACCAATAACCCGGTGACAAGGAACAATGATCGCGATTTTGTTTTTTCCATTGGTTGTTCCAACAGCTCGTATACTTTTGATATCTCCAATTTTGTGAGCAAGTAATGAGTATGTGCAAGTATCTCCGTATGGAATTTTAAAAACTTCATTCCATACTTTTTGTTGAAAGTCGGTGCCTATTTGAAAAATAGGCAAATCAAATTGTAAACGTGTTCCCGCAAAGTATTCTTTTAATTGTTTGATGCACTCTTTGTTAAGAGATGAATCTATCATTAGAGCTTCTGTTTCTTTTTCTACAAATAAAACAGAGCAAATTTTGTGATTAATACTTTTTATTTGAATTAATCCAATTGGTGAATGGTAATAGGATATATCAAAAGAATCGTTCATTATTTTAATGAAACACTATCGGCAATTTTATTGTTTTCACACATTAAAGTTCGAGCAGGAAACTTACTGTATAGCAGTAAATCATGAGTCGCAAATAAGATGCAACGCCCTTGTTTACTAATATCTAGTAATATTTTCATAATTTCTTCTGAAGTTTCAGGATCTAAATTTCCTGTTGGCTCATCTGCTAAAATAATTTCAGGATCGTTAATTAAAGCACGAGCAATGCTAATACGTTGTTGTTCTCCGCCAGATAATTGAAAAGACATCACTTGTTCTTTACTTTCTAATCCAACTTTCGACAAAACATCTTTTACTCGCATTTTTATTTTCACTTCATCTGTCCAGCCCGTGGCTTTCATTACAAATCTTAGGTTTTCAAACACATTTCTATCGCTTAACAATTGAAAATCTTGAAACACAATACCTAATTTACGACGTAAAAAAGGGATTTCTTTACGTTTTAAGTTGTGTAACTTAAAACCAGCCACTTCTCCAAAGCCTTGAGTCAACTCTAAATCACCATAGATGGTTTTTAATAAACTACTCTTACCGCTTCCAGTTTTACCCAGTAAATACACAAATTCACCTTTGTTTAAGGTTAAATTTAAATTAGTAATCACAGGCACATCACCTTGAAAAATAGTAGCGTCCTTAAATTCAATAACTGAGTCGTTAATCATAGCAAATATTTGTGTTGTGAAGTTAAAGAGTAATAAGCTTCATAAAATCACTTTGTATTTCAAGTTTTAACACGGTTGGGTTAATAACTACATAATCAAGGCGTTAAGGGCGTTTATTTGTCTGTTATTTTTAAGAGCAGATTTTAATGTGTAAAAGTTGCAGTAATTTTTTAAGAAATTTTATTGTAACCAATTTTTTATATACGATTATATATAACATGATGATTAAAAAATATTTCATAAGCCTTGTATTTCTTATTGTTTCAAGCGTATTGTTTTCTCAAAAAACACAAATTTATTTAGATAAGGATGCTGTTTACAAAACAGGTTTAGACTTGTTTGATAAAAAACAATATAATGCGGCACAAAAATCCTTTATAGATTACATGACCTCTGTGAAAGGAAATACACTTTTAAAAACAGATGCAGAGTATTACGCTGCAGCTTGTGGTATTGAGCTATTTCATAAGGATGGAGAATGGAGAATGAAGGAATTTATTGAGCGCCATCCAGAAAGCAATAAAGTAAAATGGGGATATTTTTATTTAGGCAAATCTAATTTCAGAAAAAAGAAATATGAAGAGTCCATTCAATTTTTAGAAAAAGTAGATATCTATGAATTAAACAAAGAAAATTTGGCAGAGCTCTATTTTAAAAGAGGATACAGTTATTTTATCACTGGAAACTTTGAAAAATCAAAATTAGATTTATTTGAGATTAAAGATGTAGATAATAAGTACGCACATCCTGCTTGTTATTACTATTCGCATATCGCTTATCAAGAAAAGAATTATGAAACTGCTCTTCAAGGATTTAATCGTTTACTATCTAATGAAACCTTTGGAATTGTTGTGCCATATTACATTACTCAAATTTACTTTATACAAGGTAAATTTTCGGAGGTTGTAAAAAATGCTCCAGCGTTATTGGATGATACCTCTCATGTTCAGAAAGAAGGTGAAATCAATAGAATGATTGGAGAATCTTATTTTAATTTAAAAGATTTTGCCAATGCATTAACTTACTTTAAAAAATCAGAAACTACAGGAGGAGGTTTTAATGCTCAAGGCAGTTATGAGATTGGATATTGCTATTATCAAATAAAGGATTATAAAAATGCTATTGTTAATTTTGAAAAAGCTACAGAAGCCAAAGATAGTTTAGCTCAAAATGCTTGGTATCACCTAGCTGACTGTCATGTAAAAAACAACAGTAAAACTAAAGCACGTAATGCTTTTTATGCAGCGTCGATAACTTCGTTTGATCCTAAAATAACCGAAGATGCTTTGTTTAGTTACGCTAAATTGTGTTACGAGTTATCATTTGCGCCCTATAATGACGCGGTTGTAGCTTTTCAAAAATACATTTTAGATTATCCTGAATCTCCAAGAAAAGCAGAGGCTTACAATTTTTTAGTAAATGTATATTCAACCACAAAAAATTACTCACAAGCAATTGTATCCATCGAAAAAATTCAGCCACTTGATCCAATTTTAAAAATTACGTATCAAAAACTCATTTATTTTAAAGCAGTTGAATTTTTTAATAATATGGATTTAGATAGTGCCGCTCGTTATTTTAAAAAATCACTTTCTGTAAATTACGATAACACTTATAATGCCTTATCTCAGTATTGGCTTGGAGAGATATCTTACATTAAAAAAGATTATGCCACAGCAATTGACACATGGAAAGCTTTTCAATTAAATGAAGGTTCTATTAGTTTAAAAGAGTACGACTTATCTAATTATAATATAGGATACGCTTATTTTCAATTTAAAACTAAAAAAGATTATGAGAATGCAAATATTGCTTTTCGTAAATTTTTATTGACAAAAAATTCTTACGATACCAAAAAAATAGCAGATGCAAATATCAGAACGGCTGATAGCTATTTTATGAATAACGTGTACCCTCAAGCAGCTGATTATTATGAAACTGCCATCGCTCTAAATCAAATAGACGTTGACTATTGTATATATCAAAAAGCATTATGTAGTGGCTTATTAAAAAATAATCAAGAAAAAATTAATGATTTAAAATTATTGGCATCTAAGTATCCTAAATCAAATTATTTAGCAGCATCTATTTTTGAAATGGCCGAAACTTACACTAAAGATTTGGGAGACGGAGATAATGCGATTGTTTACTATCAGAAAATTCTAGATAATTATCCTAATTCATCTTATGTAAATTCATCATTGGCAGGTATTGGGTTAGTTCATTATAATAAAAAAGAAGATGATAAAGCTTTCTCTTATTTTGATCAGATTGTAAAAAAAGACCCTAAAAGTTCTGAGGCGAGAGAAGTATTACCTATGATTAAAAAAATATTTGAAGCCCAAGGTAAAATTGATGAAATGGCGGCATATTTTAATTCAGTCGGCAATCCATTAAATACAACAGAACTAGAAACTTCATTGTATGATGCCGCTAAAGAAGCATACTATAATCAAAAGAATTGTGATTTAGCTATGGCTAAATTAGAAAGCTATATCAATAAGTATCCTGAAGGAAAATACATTTCGGAAGCTCATTTTTGTTATGCTGAGTGTGCTTATAGCAATAGTCAGTATGAGAAAGCACAGCCATCATATCAATATATCGTTAACAAATCAAGAGGTATTTATTCAGAAACATCTTTATTGAAATTGACATATATTCTTTATAAAGATAAAAAGTACGAAGAGGCATTACCATTGTATCAAAAATTAGAAGAATATGCCGAAACTCCTTCAAATAAATTAAGTGGAAGAATAGGAGCCATGCGAAGCGCCTTTAATTTAAAGAAATTTGATATTGCTTTAGATTTTGCAATTAAAGTTTTAAATACGGAGAAAATCACGCCTCAACAAACAAATGAAGCAAAATACGATAAAGCTAAATCAATGTTTGAGTTAGGTCGTTTTGACGATGCGTTATTAGAGTTTAAAGCCATTCATAAATCGGCTAAAAATATTACAGGAGCAGAAGCTTTGTATCATATTGCGAAAATTCAGTTAGCAAAACAGGATTATACAGCAGTTGAAAAGACCATCACCACATTAGTTGGTTACGAATACTCAAACGATGATTGGAATACAAAAGGCCTATTATTATTAGCTGATTCATATATTGCCAAAGGTGACGATGCTGATGCAGAACTTATGTTACAAACTGTGATTGATGGGAAACCAAGACAAGAGTATGTTGATGAAGCGACAAATAAGTTAGCGAAATTAAAAGCTAAAAAAGCAGCCCGTATCATTCCAGAACAAACGCCTACTAGCGATATGAAGATTGAATTTAAGGAGTCGAAAGGTGATAAAGATTTATTCGATCAATTGTATGATGCGAAAATAGACTCTTTAAAAAATAATAATTAAACGAATTTCAGTATATATACTATGAGAGAAACTAAACAATATAATAGCGATACTATTCTTTCTTCTAGAAAGTATGGTAATTCGTTTATGTATGAACAAGAACAGCAAACTCAAAAGCGCAGAATTAAAAAGCTACAATGGTTTTTTGTGCTAATTCTTATATTTGGATATATTGCTGCTACATTAGCTCAAACGGGCGGTATGAAGGATATTGAACTAAAGGCTACAAGTGAATTTGAGCCTACTATTAAAGATGCGGTTAAGTTAGGAGATTTACCAGAAATTAAAGATACGGTAAAAAAAATCGCTAATATTAATTATGGAATTGTATCTACACCTTTGGTTTCAAAATATGAGGTGATTCCAATTGATGCGGCTAAAATGCAAAACGAACCATTATCTAAATTATATCGTTCGTTATTGAAAGTTGGTATGGGAACGTACACAACACCTTACGGAGAATTTTGGATTAATAGCTTAAGAACTCGCGATGTAGCTTATGGAGCGCATGTTAAACACATATCATCGGCTTCTCATTTAAAAGATGTTGGTTACAGTGGATATAGTGATAACGAAGGTGAAGTATTTGGTAAGAAATTTTATAAAAAACATACTTTATCTGGCGAGTTTAACTACAAAAGGAATGTTGTGCGTTTTTATGGTTATGATACAACTGAAAATAAGTTGTCGAAAGATTATACAAAACAGCGTTATCAGTTATTTGAGCCAATTGTTAAATTACAAAGTCATTATACAGATAGTTCAAAGATTAATCATTTAATTAAGCTAGGCTACCACAATTTAACAGATATCTACAATGTGGCAGAAAATAATATTAAGTTAAATACAGTGTTTAATACATTCATTAATAAAGAGCGTTTGTTTGTAGCTTTTGACGCTGATTTCTACAATCATAAAATACCTAATGATACATTTAATGATGTCATTGTTAGATTGAATCCATATTTTGAAACACATGGAAAAAAATGGATGGTTGATATTGGTTTATCCGCAACGGTAGATGCCTTTTCTGGAGAATCGGCTAAGTTTTATTTTCATCCCCAACTAAATGCTCAGTTTGATGTGTATGAGAGTATTATTATACCTTATGCCGGTGTTAATGGAGGATTACAAAAAAACTCATTAAGAAGCTTGTCTAACGAAAATCCTTTTATTGGTTCTACTCTTAATTATAAAAACTCTAACACGAAAATTAACCTATTTGGAGGTTTAAAAGGTAATTTAAGTTCGAAGACGAGTTATGATGCTAAAGTTAGCTATAGCATGGTTGATAGTATGCATTTTTTCGTCATAGATTATACTAAAAATGGCGCATTAGATAACCAATATAAAGTGATTTATGATAATACAAATCTGCTTAATGTATCTGGCCAAGTTAAATATCAGTATAAAGAAAAAATACACTTTATAGCTAAAGGAAACTATAACATGTATAAGCCAAAAAATCTAACACGTGCATATCATAAACCTGATTTTGATTTAACATTTTCAACGGTATATAATTTAAAAAGTAAAATTATCCTAAAAGGAGATATTTATGTCATTGGAAATCAATTTGCCTTAACGAAAATATCTGATGCTAATTTTAATTATACTACTGAACCAAAGTTAATGAAAGGTATTGTAGATGTTAATTTAGGAGCAGAATACCGTTACAGTAAAATGCTGTCTTTCTTTGTAAACTTTAATAATATTGCAAACACACGTTATTATCGTTGGGAAAAATACCCTAGTCAACGTTTTAATTTAATGGCTGGATTAACATTTATTCCTTTTTAGTGTAGAAAATTACAAAAGAAAAAGGCTATCATTTTTTTGATAGCCTTTTTTTTATGAAGATTTAAAAGCACTTACATGATTTGTTTTTACATGTGGACCTAAAAACACTCTTGAATATATTCGTATCGCTGAAATACCGTCAATAATTAAGCTTGATGATGTAAAAAAGGCCAACGCTATTTGATTTTCGTGAATGTGAGTAAATATAATATCCTCACCAACAAATGTAGGTGTTATTGGAAAACCAGTTAAGCCTAAGCAGGATAATAAAAACACAAAAGCAAACTTTGGGTGTTCATACGAATGACCATTAAAAGTATTTAAATCTACATGACTTTCTACGGCTTTTAATTTAAGGATGGTTATATAACCTACAATTCCCATGACAATAATACCACTCAAATACAATAAAGATTGAGTGTAGATATAGTGCTCGTTAAAAGATATAGCAAGTGCTATCCAAAAGTGATTCATAATAATTAATACCCATGCTAATTGCACATTTTTTCGTTCTGTATATGATTTTAGTACCATTATAAATCCAATAAAAGAAAATAGTGTAGGTAGCATTTCGTGAATTTCAGTTGGAATAGCTTGCTCGTTAATTAGCAAAATTAAACCAATAATATAAGCTGGGATAAAATAATACAATACGTTTTTCGCATTTACAAAATTTAAACTTCTACCCATTACTTTTAGTGGACGCCATAACCAATATATTAAAGTGTCTAAATTAAACTCTTTTAAACTGAGAATGTATAATGTATATTTTACTTTTTTAGAAAAAGAATCTTCTATACTAGTTGGTCTAGGTACAAAATTATAAAACTGTTCTCTTATTAAATAGCTCACAGTAGAAGGAGAAACTAATAATTGATAAGTTCTTAAAAATGCATTTCCGGCAAAGTGAACTAGGGCTAATATTTCGAATCCTAATGATAATTCAATAAAAATTAAGCCAATTTGAGAAATTGAGGCATAGGCAATTTGCGCTTTAATAGATGATTGAACCCTCGCAATACCAGTTGCCACAATACTGGTAGTTAATCCCAATAAGAAAATTAAAACTCTGACAGAAATCTGATGCTCCCATAATTCATATGTTCGCAGCATTAAAAAAACGCCTAAGTGAACGGATAAAGAACCATAAAAAATAGCACTAGATGGTGTAGGACCCTCCATCGCTCTTGGCAACCAGGATGAAAAAGGTAACTGTGCAGATTTTGCTGCTGCTGTTATTAAAATCATAATGGCGACAAAAATCCCAATGAAACTATGATTCTCTAAATGATGACTCACTAATAAATCATTTTGTAATTGAAAAAATGTAATGTTTTCATGAAATATATGGTGACATGCCCACATCGCTAAAATTAAACCTACATCACCTAATCTATAAATAGAAAACACTTTAAAAGCATTTTTTACTGGTAAATATCGATCTCTATAAAAGGCAATTAGTAAGAATGATGAAATACCTAATATTTCCCAGCCAACAAATAATGTTTCTAAATTACCAGATAAAACAGTAACGTTATATCCCATATAAAAAAACATAATGGTGTTGAAGAAACGTTTGTACCCATCTTCACGGTGTAAATAATAACTACAGTAAATGGTTACCAAAAATGTAAGGAATGAACCAACAAGCATGTAAACAACGGTAATTTTATCAAAACAAAAGTCGATGAAAAATTCATAACCAGTGGATTGAAATAATACGAGGTTTTTAAAATCAATAGTTGGATGACCATTGAATAGCCAATAGCCTACAAAAAGTACTGCGCTGGTAAAATGTGCTCCCACTAAATAAATGCTTAGTTTAGAAATTAAACTTTCGTTTTTGCGAGGAAGTAACACACTTATAATAAATCCTATGATAGGAAGAATTACAAAATATTGAATAACTGTTTGCATATTTTTTAGTTAATTAAATGAACTGAAATATTTTCTAATGTGTTTTCTAATAAAGGAGTAATATCGTTTACCTTCTCTATTTTTTGAGGAATAGGATTATAGGGAACAAAGGCACCTTCTTTAAATAAAAAGAATTCTTTTGTTTCAGGATTTACAGCAATCAGATTAATCCATTCATTAATAAACCATTCATACATCGCATCAACAGATTTAATCACATTTAATACAACGTCAGGAAAGTGTTCAACAATTATTAATAAACGAACAGGATCGTGTACTTCTATCATTTGGCTTGGTAAACCTGGTCTTAAATCACCATCAATACCATTAGCCACGCCAAAAAGTCCCATCACGTTGTGAGGTAATTTTGTTCCTGCACCCAACTTATGATTATCTACTCTAGAAAAATAATATTCTAAATTGATGCCGCCAGCTACTGGCCCTAAGGGCTTCATAACTCCAGTTAAAATAGTTCCATCGGGATCAATTTTATAATCATATGAGTTCATAAACGAACGTCTATCCAAAAATACACCTCTAGTTAAGTCTCTTCCACCAACAATACACAAGGCGTTAGTAGCATGATTTAATTCGGGACGTGGTTCAAAAATAGATACAGAACGTGTTCTCACTTTTTCGTGAATTTCTTTAGCACTTAAATGACTATCAATGGATACTAATCTTCTTGAACGTTCTTTCGCATTGGAGTCTAAGGCTTTTTCAAAAACTAATATATTTGTTTTATGATACTGTGCATTTAATTCAGATAATGAATCTTCATCAAAAAAATCAATATCATCTCTAGAGGTATCATGCAAGCCTCCAATAAATTGTGTTGTATCCGGAATCGTAATACCACGTTGGTTTAATAATACTCTTACTCCTTTATGATTCGCCATGTAGCACATTACTCGCGAGTTAACCGATCCTGGTCGGCCAGAACAAGCCCCACAGTCATATCCAGCATAATGAGGATTGTTAACACTGCTAGAGCCGTGCCCCACTATATAAACTAAAGGAGCAAAGTTTTTCACTAAACCAATACTTTTTAATTGTCCTTCAACACGAGTAGCCATTTCTTCGATGTTAAATCCAATTTGCAAACCATTTTCAATATCATTTGGATTTGTATTTTCGATGGTTAACTTCGAAAATTTATCCATTTGATTAAATGAGTGTGCCGTTGCAGGACTCATAGTGGGTTTGAAAATGTTAAAGAATAATTTAATGGCCGACCAAAAACCTAATGTTTGTGAAATTAACCAACCTCTTACTAACGAATGTGTTTGATCATTAAAGTGAATATCTTTTTTTCTGACATTTTTAGTGTCAATTTCTTTAATCAAGAATTTCGGAGTAACTGGAGCTGGACAAAGTTTACTGTAAAATTTACCATGTTCAGGTTTAAAATAAAATTCTACACCAAAAAAACCAGGAGTGCCAAATGTTTCACTATTAGAATCATATTTCTCTATATATCGTCTAATAGAGCCTTCTCTGTCATCCATGCAAAACATTGCTTGAAATGATTTTACGGAAGTGTTTTTTTGTTCTTGGCTATTTAATTTTAATCCATTTAATACACTATCATAATAACTCCATTCATACGCATTTTGCCAAATGGACAAAACTTCGTTTAATTCTGTTGATTCAACTTCAGCAAATAAATCAATTGGTTTTTCGTTCAGTTTATGAGTTAAAGGTGACCAGTTCTCTCCAAACTTACTATCAAGCGTATCTATTTCGAATAAACACTCTAAAATAATTAGTTCTTTAACTGAGATTTTTTTTGGATCTAATAAACTTTGTGGTTGATCTTCGATAGATGATACCATTCCGCTCCAGCCTTGATGTGCAAATTGTTGATCGAAAATGTATTGTTTGAATAATTTTTCATCGCCAACTAACACGTCTAATAGCTCATGAATTTCGAGACGATTATTTAAGAATAGCTTTTTTGCACGTTCCGAATTAAATATACTGATAGAACTACTTTTCTCAATTTCTCTAATAGAAGTTAAGAAACCTTTTTCGTGAACTGGAAATTTCCAAATAGAAATACCTTGATCTAAATAACTACAAAGAATTCTAAAAAGCTTAGGATGAGTAACGGAGTCTAAATTGATGTGGTATTGTGTTTTCCAATTTGATCGTAAGTTCCCAATTCTTGATTGGTTTGAACAATCATAATCTTTTTTAGTAAGATTAACCAACCATTCATTGAAGTGTTCTTTACCTTTTCGTTCAATAATTACTCTTTCAAGATTTTCTTGTTTGATGCGGTTGGTTTTATATAAATCCCTGTATTCATCTATTGATAAAGATACTTTGTAACCAAACATTTTTTCAGCTTTTCTAATGGCTTTATCCCATTTCAAATTTTGAAAGGCGTGTAAGGTGTTATGATGTATAAAATCCTTCAAAGGAGCTTGAGCAGGTAAATAATGTTTTAAATCATGAATGACATCATGTTCGTCAAAATTATCGGTGTTGTGTTGTACGTTCATAATCTTTATATATTAAATTGAACTGTATTTTTTTTAAAATGAAACTTGGTATTGCAAAACAATTTGTCCTCTTCTTGCATTTTTTGTTTCGCGTAAATCTCCGTTGCTGTCAGTATTAAATATTGGTCGGCTTTGATAATCTAATGATATTTTAGAGTTCTGACCTGCAATAATCCAATTCACGCCAATATCAAAAATCAAAACAGGATCTTTTAATTTTTGGTACACCGCATAGCTTCCAGATGCATAAGGTTGTAAAGTGCCATTTTTGCCTAATAAATCTTTTTTGAATAAGTAAGCCGCTTGTGCATATGCAACTTGACCAGTTCCTATCAATGGAATGTTATTTCCAGTTCCATTAAAACTTGCAGTCCCAACTGTTCCATTAGCAGTATTCATAGCGCCTGCGTTACGAATATAATTTGGACCGAAATCATAATTTAAAAAAGCAACGTACGCCGTAATTGCATTTTGCTTTTCTTTATTCAAATAAGAATCATAAAATACATCTAAAGCAAATTGTTGCAATGGTGTAGATAAAGTATCCATATTTGCATTTCTATACCACATGGCATCTTTTTGATATGTGAATCCGCCACCAACATTTAACACACGCTTTTTGCCTAAGTAAGAACCTGCACTATAAGGTAATAGATTACTTTCTTTATCAAAGAATTGCCATTTTACATAACCTTGATACTGCATTTCTGGCGCTTTTGTTGAATAGGCTGCACTATTTGTTCCACTTAATGCGGCTACGGTGGTTAAGGAATTTTGAATTGGGAAGGGATTTGCTGCCGAAAATCGGTAATCCAATCCCCCAATTTGCCCTTTTGCATAAACACCTAATTTTCTTACAAATTGATCTGATACATCGTTAGTTGTTTCTTCAATAGTTGGTAAATCCATGCCTAATATGTTTCCAACTCCAGATGATGTGTAGCGACTCGTTCCATTCCAACCATTTAATCCACCACCAATTGTAATGTAATTTTTGAATACTTTATACTCGGCAGTTACATCATGTAAAAATAGACCTGGCTTACGAGCCGATAAACTATTAAAACTATTGATACCAAATTGTGTATAGAAGAATACTTTTTTTGTTACTTGTCCCATTACTTGATAACGAACTCTTCGTAAGCCTACATCAAAGGTTTCTTTTTTTGGAGTTCCATAAATTGTTGAACCAGGATTATTATCGTTATATCGAAACCAAATTTGAGCTAACCCTGTTCCTTGAATATACTTTGTACTATCGTCGTTTAAAAAGATTTTTAAACCGTCTTTAAATCGGGCGCTAGGCGATTGAGCAATAGTATTTATTGAAATACAGATTGCCATTACTAAAATTAGTTTTTTCATTATTATATTTTTAATGAATAATTAAATATGGTCTTGCCGAGACCTAACTAAAAACGATAAAAAACTATGAAATAAAATATCGTTAATAGAGTAGACTCAGCAAGGATTTTCTGAGCTTAGCTCAATTTCAATATTCTTGTTGAAGTAGGAGCGTGTCCTAATTGTTTATGATTATTAAACCCTTCAACTTTCACAGTTCCAAAATTATCTTTGTAGTCTTCAACTAAACCATTTAAAGTTAAAATAGAAGTATGATCCACGATTTCTGCTTTGCTTACGTCTATAGTAACATATTTACCTTGAGGAAGAGTAGCAAATACTTTTTTAAATCCTAGAATGTTAGAAAACATTAATCCACCGCTATTGATAGTTATGGTATACTTTTCTTCATTATGTTTAGTAACTATAACATCTGATTTAAATAAATTTTTAAGAGATGCACCGTTTATTAAATTGATAATTAATTCTAGCACAATGCCAGTTCCAACACCAACTAATAAATCAGTTGCTAATGTTACTACCACGGTTACAGTGAAAATGACGAATTGTTCTTTACCTACGTGAAACATATGAACAAATTCTTTAGGATGTGCTAACTTAAATCCAACAAAGGTTAACATGGCTGCTAATGCCGCATTAGGAATCATTTCAATAACAGGTACAGCTACAAGAATAGCTAATAATAAAAATACTCCATGAAAAAAATTAGCCCAACGTGTTCTTGCTCCATTACTAACGTTTGCAGAACTACGGGCTACTTCACTAATCATTGGTAAACCACCTAATAGTCCAGCCAAAGAATTTCCAATACCAACTGCAATTAAATCTTTATTAAAGTCTGACTTACGTTTAAATGGATCTAAGTTGTCGATTGCTTTAGCTGTTAATAACGATTCTAAACTACCTATTAATGAAAATAGCACAACGTACATTATAAAATCACCAGTATTTGAACTTAAGGCAGAAAAGTCAGCATTTAAAATACCTCTACTAATAAAGTCGCCTTTCATTGTAAAGCCATTTGTAAAGGATTCGAAAATACTTCCTATTTTAACTAATGAAAAATTTGAAATAGCACCCTCTGTTTTAATGTGTAATGCAAATCCCAAAGGAATAGCTACAATTAATACCACTAATGGCGCAGGAATCTTTTTTAATTTTTGATGCTTCACAAAACTCATCCCTATTAATATGAGTAGGCAAGCAATGCCTATTTCAGCAATATGTGCGTTTTCATGCATGATGCTTTCCGGAATCATGGCTAATAATTCTAATGGTTCTTTGCCTTTTAATAATTTTGGATCAATACCTAAAATGGAGTGAATTTGTTTAGACATAATGATGATTCCAATAGCAGCTAACATACCATGAATAGCTGCACCTGGAAAAAAATCGGCCAATTTCCCTAACTTAAATATACCAAATAATACTTGAACAATTCCAGCGACTACAATTGCACCTAATGCTAAATGCCAACCAGTATCTCCGCCACCAAATGCTGTTATTGCTCCACCACAAATAGCAATTAATCCGGCTGCTGGACCTTTAATCGTTAAACGGGAACCTGCAAAAAAACTAACCACTACGCCACCAATAATGGCAGTTACTAATCCGAAAATTGCTGGAAAATCAGAGGCTTTGGCAATACCTAAGCTCAATGGTAATGCAAGTAGAAAAACTAGAAATCCTGATAGGGCGTCTTTTGAAAAATTTTGTTTTAAGCCTTCTAATCCATCAGAAGGGATATATCTTTTTTTTGTTTCGATTGACATAATTTTTTGTTTAATTGTTTTTGATTCTTAGTAATGCAAATAATAATGCATTACGAAATTTTGAGAATAAAAAATCAGACTATAGGGTATAGCTGAAAATATCCTTATTTAAATAAGGACAAACAATTAAGAAATCAGATTCGGAAATTACAAACCTCAATATAAATTGGGGTTGTTAGTTTTTCTGCTAATGGTTTGGCAGAAAAGAATCTAGGTTGAAGAGACTCGTATTGAAAAAAAGTAATAAAATAAGGTAGTATGAAAACCTGAGCTTGAAGATCGTTTTCGTTTTCAGTTTCGTTTTCCTCAAATAAAAAATCAGTAATATCGGTGGCACTATCTTCTTGAGTAGAAACAGAAATATGTTTACCGTTTTTAATATTTGTTTTAGAAGATAGGGTGTTGATGTTTTTGTAAGTACTTGCAGAAAACGATGCTAAAAAGCAAAACAAGAAGAATAAAGAAAAATATGTAGACTTGTTTAGTTTCATTATAATCACAAAAGTACAACAAAATTTAACACATCATTAGAAAACTTATTCTTTTAACATGATTTAAGAATGGATTAATATAATAAATATCATACCTTATTATATGTATTAATTTTATCGTCCTCTTCTTTTAAAGTTGGTGAGCGCAATTCAACAGGTTTATGTTGTTTTCTTACCTTTAAGTTAATCAATTCCACGGCAAATGAGAACGCCATCGCAAAATAGATATAACCTTTAGGGATTTCTATTTTATCAACATGCACACCTTCAACCACTAGTAATACGGCAATTAAAACTAAAAAGGATAAAGCCAATACTTTAAAGGTTGGATGCTTATGAATGAAAGCAGAAATTCTAGGAGCAAAATAAAACATGACTGCCATGCTAATGACCACAGCAATCATCATAATAACGATATTGTTTGCCATACCAATTGCAGTAACAACACCATCAATACTAAACACCATGTCAATTAATATCATTTGAATAATAATCGATTTAAAAGAGGCTGGTTTCTTTTTTTCTTTATTTAATTCTTCATCTGGATCTTCTCCTTCTAATTTATTATGTATTTCAAGCGTAGAGTTTATTAGTAAAAATAAACCTCCAGCTAACATGATGATATCTTTTAAAGCAACCGAGTGATTAAATATGACAAATAATTCTTGTTCTCCTTTTATTAAATAGCCTAAAATAAATAAAAATAATAAACGCATGATTATACCAGAGGCCATCCAAATCAATCCAGCTTGTTTGGTTTTACTTTTATCTAATCGACTTAAAACAATTGAGACAAATATGACATTATCAATGCCTAATAATATTTCCATTAAGGTTAAAGGGATTAAACTAAGTAGTGCTTCGGTTGAAAATATTTCTGACATCGTTATTTTTTTTGAGTATAAAAATAGGAATAAAAAACAGTGAAATAGTAGCTTTGTTTTCACAAATAGGAATTTGCAAATCGGCAAATTTTTTGATATTTTTTTTAAGTTATTTGGTTAGATTTTTATTAACATTTGTTAGTAAAATCATTTAATTATATTGCCCAAAAACCTAATAAAATCGCTATATTTAAGGATTATATACTTAATAAGAAGATCTAAGAATTTATGGAAGAAAATACAGCGATTGACAAGACGAATTACGGTGCCGATAACATTCAAGTATTAGAAGGATTAGAAGCGGTAAGAAAAAGACCTGCCATGTATATTGGCGATATTGGTATTAAAGGTTTGCATCATTTAGTTTATGAAGTTGTAGATAACTCAATTGACGAAGCTTTAGCAGGTCATTGCGACCAGATAACAGTTACTATTTTAGAAAGCAATGGTATTCGTGTAAAAGATAATGGTAGAGGTATTCCTACTGGTATTCATCCTAAACTAGGCGTGAGTGCATTAGAGGTTGTAATGACGGTTTTACATGCTGGTGGTAAATTTGATAAAGATACTTACAAAGTATCTGGAGGTTTACACGGTGTGGGTGTAAGTTGCGTTAATGCATTATCTGATCCTTTAATTGCCGAAGTTCACGGCAGAGATGGTAAAATTACGATGCAGGAGTTCAGAAAAGGAATTCCTCAATACCCAGCAAAGGTGGTTGGAGATACTACAGATAGAGGTACTATTGTTACTTTTCAGCCCGATTTAAGCATTTTTACTGTTGGAGAGTATAATTATGCCACTTTAGCAAATCGTATGCGTGAATTGGCCTTTTTAAATAAAGGTATTACTATACATTTATTAGATGACCGTCAAAAAGATGAAAATGGTGTTTCTTATTCAGAAACGTTTCATAGCGAAGGTGGCTTGAAAGAATTTGTTCAATACATTGATGGTGGTAAAGAAAAGTTAATGGATGATGTGATTCACATCGAAGGAGAGAAAAACGGAATTCCTGTTGAAGTAGCGATGTTATACAATCATTCTTATAGCGAAAGTATTCAGAGTTATGTAAACAATATTAATACACACGAAGGTGGTACTCACTTAGCTGGTTTCCGAAGAGGATTAACTCGTACATTGAAAAGCTATGCCGAGAAAAATGGCTTATTTAAGAACATTAAGTTCGAAATTAGTGGAGACGACTTCCGTGAAGGTTTAACCGCAGTAGTTTCTGTAAAAGTTCAAGAACCACAATTTGAAGGACAAACAAAAACTAAATTAGGAAATAGTGAAGTAACTGGAGCGGTTGATTCTGCTATTAGTGAAGCATTAGGGAATTATTTAGAAGAAAATCCAAAACAAGCACGTTTAATCGTTGATAAAGTTGTTTTGGCTGCTACGGCTCGTCATGCAGCTCGTAAAGCTCGTGAAATGGTGCAACGTAAATCAGTGATGTCTGGTTCTGGTTTACCTGGTAAATTAGCAGATTGTGCTAATAACGATCCAATGGCGTGTGAATTATTCTTGGTAGAGGGTGATTCTGCAGGTGGAACAGCTAAACAAGGTCGTAACCGTGATTTTCAAGCGATTTTACCATTAAGAGGTAAAATTTTAAATGTTGAAAAAGCTTTAGAGTATAAAATTTACGAAAATGAAGAGATTAAAAATATATTTACAGCATTAGGTGTTTTCCGTGGTACTAAAGAAGACGACCGTGCATTAAATATGGAAAAATTACGTTACCATAAAATTGTGATTATGTGTGATGCCGATGTAGATGGTTCTCATATTACCACTTTAATTTTAACGTTCTTTTTCCGTCACATGAGAGAATTAGTTGAGAAAGGTCATGTTTATATTGCGGCGCCTCCATTATATTTGGTGAAAAAAGGAAAAGACCAAGTGTATTGCTGGAACGAAGTTGACCGTGCTGAACAAGTGAAAATATTAGGTGGAGATAAACCAGAAAGTGTAAATATTCAACGATATAAGGGTTTAGGAGAGATGAATGCGATTCAGTTATGGGAAACAACATTAGATCCTTCTACGCGTACTTTACGTCAAGTGAATATAGATAGTGCTGCAGAAGCTGATCGTGTATTTGCCATGTTAATGGGTGATGAAGTTCCTCCTCGTAGAGAATTTATTGAACAAAATGCGAAGTATGCAAAAATTGATGCGTAATATTGCGTCTCAAAATAAAAGAGTAATAAACAAGAATTAAAAACATAAACAGTTAGAAAAAATGACAAAAGTATCAGTTATCGGCGCTGGAAACGTAGGCGCAACATGTGCAGAATATATTGCACAAAGAAGAATTGCTAGTGAAGTAGTAATTTTAGACATTAAAGAAAATTTTGCAGAAGGTAAAGCATTAGATTTAATGCAAACAGCTTCTTTAAATGGTTTCAATACTCGTATTAGCGGAAGCACAAATGATTATGCTAAAACTGCTGGTTCTGACGTAGTAGTTGTTACTTCTGGTATTCCTCGTAAACCAGGTATGACTCGTGAAGAGTTAATTGGTATCAATGCAGGAATTGTAAAAACTGTAACTGAAAACGTATTAAAACATTCTCCAAATGCAATTATCATCATCGTATCTAATCCAATGGATACAATGACTTACTTAGCTTTAAAAGGAAGTAATTTGCCTAAAAACCGTATTATTGGTATGGGTGGTGCTTTAGATAGCGCTCGTTTCAATTGTTATTTATCTCAAGCATTAAATGCTCCTGCAAGTGATGTTCAAGGTGTAGTTATTGGTGGACATGGTGATACCACAATGATTCCTTTAACTCGTTTAGCAACTCATAACGGTGTGCCAGTTTCTCAAACATTAGATGCTGATACATTAAAGAAAATTGCTGCTGATACAATGGTTGGTGGTGCTACATTAACAGGTATGTTAGGAACTTCTGCTTGGTATGCACCAGGTGCAGCAGTTGCTACAATTGTTGATTCTATCTTAAACGATCAGAAAAAATTAATTCCTTGCAGCGTATTGTTAGAAGGAGAATATGGTCAATCTGATATTTGCATGGGTGTTCCTGTAATTATTGGTAAAAACGGTTGGGAAAAAATCGTTGACTTTAAATTAAACGACGAAGAAAAAGCTTTATTTGCTAAGAGTGCAGATGCAGTTAGATCAATGAACAACGTTTTATCTACTGTTACGCCAGCTTAATAATAAATTAAGTTTTTATAAAAAGCGCTAGTAATTTTACTAGCGCTTTTTTTTTACTAATAAACAAAAACTGTATTTTAACGTTTCTATAAAAAAAATAATGCTTTATGAATAGCTTAGTTAAAACAATCTTCCTCTTAATTTTTACCTTAATCGTCATTCCTGTTGTTACATTTTATTTAGATGAACCATTAATGCCATTGCAAAAGGAAGTGCTACAGCATTTGTTGTTGGGCGCTTTAGTAGTTGCATTGTTATGCTATACTATAAGTGAAGTAACAGGTAATTGTTCGCAGGTAGATAAGTTATGGAGCGTAGTACCAATTTTTTATGTTTGGTATATGGCTTACAAAGGTTCTTTTGATGGGCGTTTGGTTTTAATGGCTGTGCTAGCAACTGTTTGGGGAATACGTTTGACGTATAATTTCTCACGTAGAGGCGCATATAAATTAAAGTTTTGGACAGGTGAAGAAGATTACCGATGGGAAATACTACGTCAAACACCTGCTTTAAAAGGACGTTTGAAATGGAGTATGTTTAATTTATTTTTTATTTCGCTTTATCAAAACGGATTAATTTTATTATTCACCTTGCCTATGTTAGTGGCCTATAAAAGTATTGGTCAACCAATTAGTGTTATTGAATATATACTTGCAATTATGTTTATTGTTTTAGTCGTTATAGAAACCATTGCCGATCAACAACAATGGAATTATCAAAATGAAAAACACCGTCGTTTAAATGCGAACATAGCACCAGAAGGAATTTATGCGAAAGGATTTACGCATACTGGCTTATGGGCTAAAGTACGCCATCCAAATTATGCTTGCGAACAAGCCATCTGGATTGTGTTTTATTTATTTTCTGTTGTAGCAACAGGACATTTTATTAATTGGAGTATGGCGGGCAGCTTGTTATTGTTGATTTTATTTCAAGGTTCGGCTGATTTCTCTGAAAATATTTCAGCTGGAAAATATCCTAGTTATAAAGACTATCAAAAAAACGTTGGTAGATTTTTACCAAAGTTATTTTTCAAAAATAAATAAAGTACATAAAAAAAACGCTAACCATCGGTTAGCGTTTTTTTTATTTATGAATCATGTTGTTATTATTTCAACATGCCTTTTAGTTTCTCAATCGTATAATCGATCTCTTCTTTAGTAGTGTACTTGCAAAAAGAAAAACGAACAGACGCACGAGATACATCCGCGCCAATACCTCTTAATACATGAGAGCCTTGGTTGCTTCCGCTGCTACAAGCACTTCCTCCACTAGCGGCAATGCCAGCAATATCTAAATTAAACAACATCATTTCTGCATCAGGGTGTGCAGGAAAGCGACAATTTAAAACTGTGTATAAACTTTTTTCGTTAGAGGTTTCTCCATTAAATTCAATACCTGGAATAGATTTTTCTAGTTGCTCTTTCATGTAGTTTTTTAAACCTTGAATATGAGCAATATGTTCGTCCATTTCGGCGTAGCAAATTTCTAAAGCTTTAGCTAAGCCAATTATACCTTGTGTGTTTTCAGTACCACCACGCATGTTGCGCTCTTGCGCACCACCATGTATCATTGGTTGAATTTTAATAGTATGGTTCACATACAAAAAGCCAACACCCTTAGGTCCGTGGAATTTGTGAGCAGCACAGGTAATAAAATGAACTTTAATTTTTTGTAAATCCATTGGGTAATGTCCCATGGTTTGTACCGTATCGCTATGGAAAATAGCATCATACTTTGCACAAATTTCTCCTACTTGTTCTAACGGTAATAAGGTTCCAATTTCATTGTTTGCATGCATTAATGAAACAAAAGAACGTTCGTTGCTTTTTAATAATTCTTCTAAGTGGTTTAAATCAATATTTCCTTTCGCATCAACATTAACCCAGCTTAATTTAATTTTACCTTCTTTTTCTAATACCTGCAAGGTGTGTTCAACGGCGTGATGCTCAATCTTGCTTGTAATGGCATGTTTAATACCTAATGAATGAATACTTTGATTGATAGCCATATTATCTGCTTCTGTGCCGCCAGAAGTGAAAAATATTTCGGCAGGAGCTACATTTAGTAATTTAGAAACGGTTTTACGAGCCACTTCAATTGCAGAGCGTGTTTTGCGACCAAAGGCATGAATAGATGAAGGATTGCCGTATTCTTCGCGCATGTATGGTAACATCGCTTCTAATACGTTTTCATCTAATCTGGTGGTTGCTGCGTTATCTAAATATACTTTCATTTCTTTTTTGTTTTTCTCACCGCGAAGGTCGCAAAGTTTTTTCGCAAAGGTCGCAAAGTTGTTTTTGTATTTTCTTTTATTATTAGATTCTTATGTTTATTTTAGTATTTATTGAATGTCACTTCGAGTAATTTTGCCTGCCTCTTGCAAAATTGTATCGAGAAGTTTTTAAATCGTTCTCGATACGAAAATTTAAAGAGGCAAAATTTTCTACTCGAACTGACAAGTAACTACTTCTTAATGATTTCCTTAATATCTTCAATAATTTTTTTTGCTAATGCATCAGCGGTACTCATACTTTCACTCTCACTGTAAATTCTGATAATTGGTTCTGTATTTGATTTACGTAAATGAACCCATTCTTTATCAAATTCAATTTTTACACCATCTACTGTATTAACAGGTTGTTTAGCGTATTTTTCTTTCACGCTTTGTAAAACTTTATCTACATCAATTTCTGGTGTTAATTCAATTTTATTTTTTGAGATATAGTAATTCGGAAAAGACTTACGTAACATAGAAGTTGTTTTTCCGAACTTCGCTAAATGAGTTAAAAAGATAGCAACACCAACTAATGCATCTCTACCATAATGAATTTCTGGTAAAATCACACCGCCATTTCCTTCGCCACCAATAATAGCATTGGTTGATTTCATCATGTTAACCACGTTAACTTCGCCAACAGCTGATGCTGAGTAGGTACCGCCCATTTTTTCCGTCACGTCGCGTAGTGCGCGAGTAGAGGATAAGTTAGAAACCGTATTTCCACCTTTGTGATGTTGTAAAACTGCATCCGCTACAGCTACTAGTGTATATTCTTCTCCAAACATTTCGCCGTCTTCGCACACTAATGCTAAACGATCCACGTCTGGGTCAACACTAATACCTACATCAGATTTAGTTTTTACCACTGCTTCCGATAAATCTCTTAAATGTTCAGGCAATGGCTCGGGATTATGAGCAAAATGACCAGTTGGTTCGCAATGAATTTTATGAATGGTTTTTACGCCTAATGCCTCTAATAACATAGGAATTACAATTCCCCCGCTTGAATTAACCGCATCAACCGCTACCGAAAAGTTAGCTTTTTTAATCGCTTCCACATCTACATAAGGTAAGCTTAATACTTTATCAATATGAATTTGCAATAAATCATCACGTTGTTCGTATGTTCCTAATTGATTGACATCACTATATGTAAAATCTTCTTTATCAGCTAGTTCTAAAATATATTTGCCTTCACTGTCGCTAATAAATTCACCTTTATTATTTAATAATTTTAAGGCATTCCATTGTTTTGGATTATGACTTGCTGTTAAAATTATACCACCATCGGCGTTTAATTCTGTGACAGCAACTTCAACTGTTGGAGTGGTACTTAATCCTAAATCAATGACGTTAATGCCTAAACCAACCAATGTTCCACACACAATGTTATTTACCATTTGTCCTGATAAACGGGCATCACGGCCAATAACCACGGTTACTTTTTTGCTTGGGTCTTGTGACATGATCCAACTTCCATATGCTGAAGCAAATTTTACAATATCTAAAGGGCTTAATCCATCGCCTGGCTTACCACCAATGGTTCCTCTAATTCCTGAAATACTTTTTATTAAAGTCACGTTAATTTTATTTATAGTCGCACAAATATAATATTAGCCTTCACACTAAAAGCAACTAGTTTTCTACAAAATACACTATTTTTTGTTCAAAATTAAGCCCTAAAATGTGTTTTTTAAGTTTAAATTTGTGGTTATTATTATTTAGGAGTTTTTGTATGAGTGAATTTGAAGGAGATGGATTAAGCAACCAAGATTTCGAAAAAAGTTTAAAGCGATTTGAGGATATGATTTCTTCGGGTAATCAGCAGTTTTTTGACGCTGATGAATTGGAAGAAATCATTGATTACTATATGCAATGGTTTAATTTAGAGTTAGCTAAAAAAGCGCTCGACTTTGCCTTGCATCACTATCCATATTCATCTTCTTTAAAAATTAAATTAGCCCAATTTTTATCGTCGCAACATAAAACCCACGAAGCTTTAAATTTATTAAACGACATAGAGCAGGTAGAAAGTAGCAACAGCGAATTATATATGACTCGCGGTTATATATACAGTCAGATGGGTTTAAGCGAACAAGCTGTTGAGAATTATAAAAAAGCTTTGCCTTTATCCGAATACAAAGATGAGGTGTATGTTGCTATTGGAATTGAATTTTTAAATGATGATAAGGCAGATGATGCGTTGTATTATTTAAAAAAAGCAATTAAAGTAAATTCGGATAACGATGTGGCTTTAAATGAACTATCGTTGTGTTTTGAGATGACAGGAAAAAGTGAAGAAGCCATTTCATTTTATGAAAATTACATTGAAGAAAAACCTTACAATCATTTTGCTTGGTTTAATTTGGGAATTAGCTATAATCGTTTGAGTTTGTTTGAAAAAGCCATTGACGCATACGATTATGCTATTGCGATTAAGGATAATTTTTCGTCGGCTTATTTTAATAAGGCTAATTCATTAGCGCAATTAGATAGATATATTGAGGCTATTGAAGTTTACCGAGAAACCTTTAAACACGAAGAGCCAGATGCAAGTACCTATTATTACATTGGCGAGTGTTACGAAAATTTAAATCAGTACGAAGAAGCTTTAGTAAACTATAACAGAGCTATAAAATTAGATCCAGCTCATGCGGATGCATGGTTGGGGATTGGTATTGTATTAGATTATCAAAATAGGATTACCGAAAGTATCCATTATATTAAAAAAGCTATTGAAATAAATCCAAATATGCCTGAGTATTGGTATGTGTTTGGAGAAGTTCAGCATAAATTAGGGTTTTTAGAAGAAGCAGCTTCGGCATATTTACGTGTTATTGAATTAGGCTACGAAGAGTTTGATATATACATTGATTATGCAAAATTATTGCATGATGCAGAATATTATAAAGACTGTGAAAAGATACTAGCAGAAGGAATTCAAAAATTTCCAGATGCCCCAGAATTATATTATCGCATGAGTGGCTTGCAGATGGAACTTGGAAGAAAGCAAGAAGGATTAGTGTTTTTAGAAAATGCTCTTGAAATGGATTACGATAAGCACTCCGACTTGTTAGAATATTTACCCATATTAGAAACAGATATTGCTGTGATGCAATTGATACAATCATTTAAAAATAAACCGTTATAAATTAAGTACTATGTTAAAATACAATGTAAACCTATCTCATTTACCCGAACGCACTGAAAGACCAAGAAGCAGTGGTTTAACAATGGTAATGGATAAGGGAATTTCATTAAGACACGCTGAAGATTTTGTAGAGAGTTACGCTGATTATGTTGATTTTGTGAAGTTAGGATTTGGAACATCAGTGATGTCAAAAAACGTCAAAGAAAAAATTAAATTATATAAGCAAGCTGGCATTAAAACCTATTTAGGTGGCACTTTATTTGAAGCATTTGTAGCTCGTGGTAAGTTTGATGATTATCAAAAATTTATTGATTCGTATGGTTTAGATACCGCAGAGGTTTCTGACGGAAGTATCAACATGGATCATGATAGTAAATGTAAATTCATTAGCACCTTAGCAAAAAACTTCACGGTATTATCAGAAGTTGGCTCTAAAGAAGAAGGGATTATTATTCATCCTGCAAAATGGGTAAGTATGATGAAAGCAGAGTTAGAAGCAGGTTCGTTTAAAGTTATTGCCGAAGCACGTGAAAGTGGAACGGTTGGTATTTTTCATAAAAATGGAAGTGCGCACTCGATGTTAGTAACACGAATTACGAATAAAATTAAAGTAGAAGATATTATTTGGGAAACTCCTCAAAAATCTCAACAAGTGTATTTTATTAATTTATTTGGAGCAAATGTAAACGTTGGTAATATTAGTGTGGACGATGTGATTCCGTTAGAGACATTACGTATTGGTTTACGCGGAGATACTTTCTTTAATTATTTACCAGAAGGTACAAAAGACAAAATATTTTAATGAAAAAAATAGGCTACTTATTTGCATTGTTTTTTATTGCTGGAACCATTTGTTCTCAAGAGGTATTTCCATCCAATACATTTGTAAAAACATGTGTTCATGACGAAATATGTTTTGCTAATCAAAACTCATCTTTCATGTTTTATAACGAAGCTAATAGTGAGTTTTATTTGGTGATTGATTTTGCGAAATTTAAAACAGGAGTTGATAGTTTAGACGCTTGGTTGGACGATTTAGATGATACTAAATTCGTTTTTAAAGGAGCATTAAATTCAGATAAGTTGCCAGCATTAAGTAATCACGGTTACAAAACTTTACATATAAATGGAAATGCGACGTTTAACAATGTTATTCATACGCATTCCATTGATTTAGTGTTGTTTAAAATCTCTTCAGATGGTATTTTATTTAGAAATACTGGTAATGATTACTATGATAAAATTAGAAGTAACGTGCAAATATCATTTAAACCAAAAGAATTTAAGTTAGATAAAAAACCGCATCACCTTAAAAAAACAATTTCTATTAATATTGGAAGTGGTTACATTAACCAATTAAAACCAGGAATGGAAAAATTTATTCAAAACTAATTTTAAAACAACTACAATGAAAGAAATATCAGTACAAGAATTAAAACAATTAATCGACGAGAAAAAAGATTTTCAATTAATTGATGTAAGAGAAGAATATGAATTTGATGAAGCAAACATCAATGGCCAATTAATTCCCATGGGCGAAGTAATGGATAACATTGATAAGATTGCTAAAGACAAACAAGTAGTTATTCATTGCCGTAGCGGAAAACGCAGCGCAACTGTTATTAATGCTTTAGAGAGCCAACATGGTTTTACAAACTTATATAACTTAAAAGGCGGTATTTTAGCTTATATCGACGAGATAGGATTGTAATTTAAGTTGTTAGAGAGAAGTTGTTTGTTATTTGAATGGCTTAACTCTAATTTTTTTCAAGCAACCAAAAACTCAACTCAAAAAACACATAATATTTATGATTGAATTATTTAAACACATTTTACATTTAGATTTTGATTGGCTATTTGCCAATTTTGGAACGGCTATTTACATTGTTTTGTTTTTAGTTATTTTCATTGAAACAGGTTTAGTAGCCATGCCTTTTTTACCTGGTGACTCTCTTTTATTTACAGCAGGTTTATTTGCGCGCACAGGGCATTTAAATATGTCATATTTATTAATTTTGTTATTTATTGCAGCCGTATTAGGTGATAATTGCAACTATTGGATTGGTAGAAAAATTGGAATCAAGATTTTTGATATAAAACTGAAGGGTAGGGTATTAGTAAAAAAAGAATACCTTGACAAAACTCATTTATTTTTTGAAAAACACGGAACCAAAGCCATTATCATGGCGCGTTTTGTGCCATTTGTAAGAACCTTTGCACCTTTTGCAGCAGGTGTTGGCGAAATGAACTATAAAAAATATTTAGCTTACGATGTATTAGGTGGCGCTTTATGGATTGGCGGTCTAACTACAGCTGGTTATTTGTTAGGCGAAGTAGAATTTATTAGAAAACACATTGATTTAGTTTGCTTGGGAATTATTGGTTTATCGGTATTACCGATATTAATTACCATGGTGAAAAATAAGATGATTACGAAGGCTTAATATATTAATGAAAAAAAGAAAAGGAGCGAGATTTTCGCTCCTTTTTTAGTTTGTACTTTTTACAGCTTCGGGTTTTCTTTTGAATCGATAAGCATATCCAATTTCAATAATTATATAACTCACACCTGTGAAGTGATTGCCCGAAACACCAGGAATATATGTGCTGTATTCAGAAGATGATAAATTAGTCGTAATTCGATGATTAGTATTAAATGCGTATGCATATTCAAAATTGATGATTGGATTTACTTGTTGTTCAATGTCATTTGCATATTTATCTACTTTATGATTAAACAAAGTAATTCCAGCATTTAAACTAAATAGATTTCGTTTTTCTTCTTTGGTGGTTATTCCTAAATATAAATCGTATGATGTACTCATTGGAGTTGTCCATAATCCAATTGGTAATAAGCTAGCTTTAAATTTAGTATTTAATAGTTTATAATTAAATTGATAAGTAACATATACTGGGGGCTCAAAATTACTTATCCCTATGCCAGTGCCAATAATATGGTTTTGGGATTTAGCAATGACTATGATGAAACTAAATAGAAATATTAATTTTATATTTTTCATGATTTGTTACACATAATAAAATTTATTAGTATTTAGTTTACAAATTAAATAGATTATAGTAATTTAACTAATAATCAATAAAAATAACTTTCTTTTTTGTAGTAGTTTAATGTTATAAAAGCAAAGTTTTTGGGATGGACGAACAACGAGCGGAGAGTCTGTAACAGACGGCACTTATTTTTACATTATAACAGTTCAAAACGGGAGCGTGTTGAAAGGTACCGTAACTCTGTTTAGATAGGGTTTTATTTATAAATTTCAGTAAATAATTTTCCCACAGTAGCTGAGTCGTACTTGTTTTTTAATTGGCCCGAAATCAACTCATTGTTATATGTTGTGTTAATTGCAGATGAAATTTTTTCTTGCCAACCCGAAACGGTATTATTACTTATAAAGCCATTAGAATCATTAATAACCTCATGTGCTATCCCTACTGGACTTACTATACATGGTAGTCCACACATTAATGCCTCTGCTATAATCACTGAAAAAGTTTCGAAATCGGAGCCGTGTAAAAATAGATGACTTTTATTTAATTCGGTGCGTAATTCATTTGCGTTTAAATTGCCTTTATAATCAATTTCAAATGGATAATTTTTGTTTTTTATGATGTTTATTTGAGGGCCATTTCCAACCAATACCATTTTGAATTTCGGTAATTGCGATGGTAGTGCGGTTAACGCATCTAAAAAATAAAATGGATTTTTTGGTGGCGACCAATGAGCCACGGCAATTAAGCTCAATACCGTATTTTTTTGAATACTAGAATCAAAATAAAACTGTGATGAGTTTATTACATTTGGAATGATAGCTATCGAATTATTTGTTGTGTATTTACTTATAGTGTTTTTTAAAATACCCGATACGCATGTTATAGCATGAGCATTGTTTAATGCTTTTTTTCCGTATGATTTCCATAAACTCACTTTAAAAAAATTATCCAGCTTACTCCAATGTTCAGATATAATATGTTTGCAATTGTATGTTTTTGCTAACCAATATCCAACAATACCACAAGGAAAAAGAACATTGGAATGGATAATATTAAATTTGAAACTAGGAAGAATGTTCTTTTTTATGTGTGATTTTGCGAATATATACTGCAGAGGTAGTAATAAGTAAAATAGTTTATAGAACTTTGATTCTAGATAGATTTGATGTGTTTCAATACCTTCTTCATCATTAAATACAACCGTGTTTTTTTTGTATAATGAACTACCGTGAATAATGCTTAAAACTAGAACAACGATAGGCGTATTTGAAGATTGAATTGAATGTGCATGTCTTTTTATAAAAACAGCAGCATTTTCGTTACTTTTATTTGGATACCAATAAGAAAAAAACAGAACCTTGTTTTGTGAAGTAATGCTATTTTGTTGAGAATTCACGAATTATTTAATGATAAATTTCTTTATACTTACTGATTTACTTTCTGGCACCAAAAAATAGTCGGTTTTCCCTTTTTCTGCTACTAAGTTTGCAGAATATTCTAGACCGTTTGTTCTTACGATATAAAATGAATAATTGTATTTTTTCAAAATGTCTTCCATTTCTTTTTCAATGAATCCTTTTATTATTTCACACATTATAATTGGTTGGTGAAACGTGAGTACGTTGTGAGCGCCTTTTAACACAAGGTTTTCTGTACCTTCGGTATCCATTTTAATCAAATCGATTTTTAAATCTGATTTTAAATTATTTAAAACATAATTATCTAGCGTATCAGTTTTTACATTAAATTTTACTCTTTGAAAATTACCTGTGGCGTTAATGTCTAAACTGCTATCTCCAAATAAATGATCTTCTAAGTGTTTAAAACGCGGATTTATATTACTGTAAAATTCCGCTTCTCCAGTTTGATCGCATAAAGCAATTTCTTGTATAATGATATCATCAAAATTATTGAGTGTCACATTTTTTTGAAAATATTTTCTCGCGCCAGGAAGCGGTTCAAAACCATGTACAATAATGTTTTTATTAAATAATTTCGCAACTATTGAATAGTAACCAATATTTGCTCCAATGTCAAAAAAGCAATTTGACTTTTTGGCAAGTTCAGTAAAAATTTTGTATTCATTATATTCAAATCCTTCAATTCCTTGCCAAAACAATACTCTTAATAAATTACTAGTTGGGTTTGCAGTAAATAACAAATGCTTACCCTCCGTTAACTTAACATCAATGGTGCCGTCTATTGCAAAATAAAACTTTTTAGAAATAATATTACTGAAAGGTTTTACTAGAGTTCTAACTATAGTATTTATTGGTTGGGTGTGAATAAGTGCCATCTTGTATAAAATCTTAAAGCTAACTAATTCTAATTTTTTATCAAAATTTAATTACTTTTACTTTTATGAGTGAGTATACATTTGTTAGAGTTAGTTCTGATAATTTATCGCATTTACAGCTATTATATAAAGTTGCTTTCAATGCAGTAGTAAGCATCGATTTTTTTAAAAAGAAATTTGATACAAGCGCGATGGGAGCCGAATGGTTGGGCTATATTGCATTTGACGAAAAAGGCACGCCGGCTGCCTATTATGGTGTGTTTCCGTGCGTTTGTGATTATTTTGGCGAAAAGATTTTGGTTGCTCAATCAGGAGATACAATGACTCATCCTGAACACAGAGGGAAGGGTTTGTTTATTCAATTAGCGAAAAAGACATACGATTTAGCAAGAAATAATGGAGTTAAATTTATTTTTGGTTTCCCTAACAGTAATTCATATCCAGGTTTTGTAAAGAAGTTAAATTGGCTACATAAAGAGGATTTGAACATTTATAAATTGAAAATATCTACTGTCCCATTAGCTAAAATCGCTAAAAAAATCAATTTTCTTCAACCTTTATATGCTTTTTATTGTAGAGCTATTTTATCGTTTTATATAAGCAAGGATAAGTGCTTTAATAATTCTGTATGTAATGAATTTTATGCAGGTATCCGTCACGATAAGCTTTTTTTTGATTACAAAAATTATTATGAGTCTTATGTTTTACGTATTCAAAATAAGAAAGTGTGGGTTAAATTTGATGGACGTCTTTGGATTGGAGATATTGAAAAGCTATCAAAAATGGAGTTTGAAATTGTGATTAAAACGTTAAAGCGAATTGCGTTTTTTTGTGGAGCGGATAATATTGTTTTTCATGGTAGTCCAAAAACTGATTTAGAATTGCTTTTTTCTCAGGTATATAAAGTTGATTCTAATTCTCCTATTGGTTATTTAAATTTTGATGAAAGAATTAATGTTGATTCTGTAAAATATCATTCTGCAGATTTTGATACGTTCTGAAAACCTGATTTACCAAATTGCTTATTGAATTGAATAATATTAGATTCGTATGTTGTTGTATTACTTACTGAATACCTGGGTAATATTCTATCATCATCTATGTCAGATGCTTCTTTGTAGGAAACGGCTAATTGGTATTTATATCCAACCTTCTCAGCGATAGATTTTACTTCATTGTTGTAACTACCATCTGGATATGCAATTGATAAAACAGGTTTTTGAATAATATCTTCCAGTATTTTTTTTGAAACATTTAATTCTTCTGAAACTAGCTCTGCATTTATGTTTGATAGATTATAATGTTTGTGAGTATGAGAACCAATTGTTACTATGTTTGATTGAGACAGTTTTTGCAATTCGCTCTTATTTAAAAATGTGTACATCTCATCGGGAACATTTTTTAGCAAATTTAAACTATTGTATTTTTTCTTAAAATCTTCGAGCTCTATGTCTCGTTCATTACCCATTTTTTTAACGAATTCATAAATGTTTTCATTTGTTTTTTCATTAAATAATGTTGTTCCTCTTTTTATAAATAGCTCGTCTTTAAAACAATAATTTGTTGTGTTAGTGTCAAACTTGAGACAATCAAAAATATCGGGCCACATTAAGTAATCATTTTCACTTAATCCCTCCGTGGCTATAAAAAACGTTGCAGGGATTTGCAGTTTTTCAAGTATTGGTAGAGCTACATTTAAATTGTTTTTATAGCCGTCATCAAACGTAATGGCAATGTTTTTTTTCGCGCTTTTGTTCGAATTGAGATTAAACATTTCATATAAGGGAAGTATATTGAAATGTTTTTTTAAATATATAAGTTGTTTTTCAAATTGTGCAGCAGGCAGGTGTCGATTATTTAGTTTATTAGTTTTTTCTGAAACGCCATGGTAACATAGTATCAAACAATGATTGTTTCCTAAATAAAGTCGCTCTATGCCAGCGCCAACTATGCTTGGAGCTAATATTTTTCGATATAAATTTTTAGTAAACTGCATTCACAAATATATAAGAGTTTTTGTTTGATTATATGCAAATATTTGTGATTTTTGTAGTATAATGGAAAATAATAATTTTAACCCAGATAATTATTGGGAAGATAGATTGCATAAAATTGGAGGCCTTGAGGGCGTTGGTTTTAAAAAATTAGGTCAATCGTTTAATAAATGGGCATATAAGGTAAGAAAGAATGTATTTTTGAAGCAAGTTCAGAAACTGGATGCTGATTTTAAAAATGCTACTGTATTAGATATTGGTTCGGGTACTGGATTCTATATCCAAGCTTGGAGAGAATTGCAAGTAAAGAATATTACGGGAGTTGACATTACTCCGACTTCTGTTGAAAATCTAAAAAAGACCTTTCCTTCTCACCATTTTTTTCAGTGTGATATTGGCGATGTTAATTTTAATGCCAATAATCAGTTTTCTCAATATGATTTAATATCCGCCATGGATGTATTATTTCACATAGTGGATGATAAACGATTTGAACAATCCATTAAAAATATTTCTTCTATTTTAAAAAAGGGTGGATATTTTATTTATTCTGATAATTTTTTAAATCAAGAAACTAAGAGGGGCGAAAGCCAAGTATCTCGTTCTAAAAAGTATTTAATGGGTGTTTTTAATGCTAATGAATTTGAAGTGGTAACATTTAAGCCATTTATGTATTGGACTAATTCGCCAATTGACTCAAAAAATGTTTTGCTAAAAGCACATTGGTATGTTTTGGAGAATTATTTATACATGTTGCCATTTATGGGAAACATAACAGGACCATTGATGTATCCTTTTGAAATGTTTTTTGTGAATAATTTTAAAGAGAGCCCAACGACGGAGTTCGTCATATTTAGAAAGAAATAGCTGTAACGTGGGAGATATAAAAAAACAGAGCATAAGCAATACCTTTTTAAGTTATATAGGTGCAGGGCTTGGTTTTTTAATTATATATATTCAACCGCATTTAATTTCTTCGGCAGATATTGGACTGCTTAGATTGATATATTCTTTTTCTTGGATGGCGGCGGTTGTAATGCCACTAGGGATTGGAAATATTACCATGCGATTTTTTCCAAAAATCAAAAATGAGCATAACGTTAATAATGGTTTTTTTGCATTGTTGTTGCTCGTTAGTTCAATTGGTGCGGTCATCATCGCGGGTATCTTATACATAAATAAATCGTATTTTATTAACTATTATCAAAAGTCTCCAGAGTTTCCATTATACTTTAATGAGGCTTTAATATTTGCGTTTGTATTATCATTAATCGCAATTTATACCATTTATTCTTCATCATTATTCAAAACTACATTCACGGTATTTTTAACGGATATATTCGTGCGAGTTGGACAATTGATTTTAGTTATTATATATCATTATCAGGTAATAAATAAGCACGCTCTTGTTTTGGGTTATATAAGTATATTTTTGCTTCAACTGATTTTATTGCTGATGTACTTGTATAAATTGAAGGCTATTTCATTTAATATTAATTGGGCCTTTTATAAAACACTCGATTTAAAAGATATTACTCTTTTTGGAATCTTAATGATGTTTACAGCCTTTGCCTCATTAGGAATTAAATTCATTGATCAATTAATGATTGGCCATTTTTTAAATGAAAATTTAGTGGGAGTTTATGCTACATCCGTTATGATGTGTGTTATCATGGAAATTCCGTTTAATAGTTTAGACAGAATTGCTCAACCAAAAATTGCTCATGCTTGGAGTATCAATGACGTAGCTGAGGTTGAGAAAATATACGAGATGAGTAGCAGATACATGTTTTTTGTTGGAGCATTATTGTTTTGCATGTTATGGGCCAGCTTAGATGCTATTTTCATGTTCTTACCTCAAGAGTATCACCAAGGTAAAATGGCATTTTATATTGTGTCTTTTTCGTCATTATTTAACCTATTAACTGGCGTAAATTCGTCTGTAATTATGTTATCTCATAAATACTTTGCGACATCATTTTTATTGTTTGTACTAATTGCTGTTTCTGTAATTGCCAATTATACGTTAATTCCAATTTATGGTATTTCGGGCGCTGCTTTAGCACTTTTAATAGCCATAGGTACTTTTAATTTATTAAAGTACATATACATTTTAGTTAGATTTAAAATGCAACCGTTTACAAAACAGACCTTTTATATTTTTTCTTGTATAATTATTTGTACAGCGTTTATTTATTTTATTCCTGTGTTATTGCATCCTATCGTAAAAGCTATTTTGGGCTGTGGATTTTCTATTTTGATATTTTCTATCATGAATATTAAATTTGAAACAATTGAAGAAGTAAATAAAATTTTCAAACGATTTAAAATTATCAAATAAGTTGAAAAAAGTTCTCATCATAACTTATTATTGGCCGCCAACCGGTGGAGCAGGGGTACAACGCTGGTTAAAGTTTAGCAAGTATTTTAGGAAGTTTGGTTGGGAGCCTATTATTTATACGCCTTCGAATCCTGACTTTCCAATTAATGATGACACATTATTAAAAGATATTCCAGCTGATTTAACGGTTCTTAAAACTCAAATTACTGAACCCTACGATATCTATCGTAAGATCATGCGTAAGAAAAAAACAGAAACGGTTAACCAAGGTTTTTTATCGGAAGGTAAAGAAAATACACTGTTACAATCTGCGATGATTTGGGTGCGTGGTAATTTCTTTATTCCTGATGCTCGTAAGTTTTGGATTAAACCTTCTATTTCTTATTTGTCTGATTACATCAAACAACATAAAATTGATGCAGTGATTAGTACAGGTCCTCCGCATAGCATGCATTTAATTGCGATGGGATTAAAACAGAAATTTAATATTCCTTGGATTGCCGATTTTAGAGATCCTTGGACACAAATTGATTTTTATAGCCAGTTAAAATTATCTACTTGGGCAGATAATAAACACAAGAAATTAGAACGCCAGGTTTTAACTCAAGCAAATAAGGTAGTTACAGTTAGTCCAACTTGCGGCACAGATTTAGAAAAGTTAGGAAATCGAAAAGTAGATGTGATCACGAATGGATTTGATACAGATGATTTTAAATTTGACTCTGATTTGAAAATACTAGACGGATTTTTATTTCATCATATTGGCGCTTTAAATAAAGATCGCAATCCTTATACGCTATGGCGAGTATTAGGTGATTTGTGTAAAGAACATGCTGATTTGAAAAAAGACTTGGTGATTAAGTTTACTGGTAAAACTGATGCTATTGCTTTTGAAAGTTTAAAACAAAATGGGATTATTGATAATGCTCAAAAAACAGATTATTTACCTCATAGTGAAGTGGTTAAATTAATGGCACAATCGCCAATATTATTGTTGCCATTAAATAATACACCAAACAATGGTGGTGTATTATCAGGTAAGTTGTTTGAATACCTTGCTGCTAAACGACCAATTTTTGGAATAGGTTTGCCCGATGCAGATGCCGCAGCTATTTTAAATAATACTCAGGCAGGAACAATGGTTCATTTTGATGATTACGAAGGAACCAAAAAAGCAGTTTTAGATTTGTACCAAAAATTTAAAACTAATCAACTATCTATTAATTCAACTTCTATAGATAGATATTCTCGCGAAAATTGCGCGAAGGATTACGCAGATCTTTTGAATGAGATTTCTAAATAATAAAGAGGTAGTGAAATACTACCTCTTTATTTGTTAATTTTGTCATATTAATTAATATTTAAACCATCGTGCGAATTTTTAATTCGCTCTGATTCCCCAATCAGGTAATAAATTTTTAATTAATAAGGGTTGTGTTGTAGGTGTAAGCTTGCGATACAACCTTTTTTAACAACCAAAAACTAACATTAATTTACCTTTAATTTAAAACCAACCTGTATATCCGTTTCACCAGGAGCATAAGAGCCATCTTTTACACTAGGCTGGTGTTTAAGTTCAATCGTCAAAGGAGATTTTGCCATCATCATACTTGGAGCCATCCATAAAGTCGATAATCCAATTCCTTTATTATTTGCATCTAAATCAAGATATTTAATATTAGTCATACTTCCACTTAAATAAGTATTGTATGGAGTGCCTGTTGGCGCTATACTGTTAAAAAAGAACATGTGGTCTGCACCTTCTTCTTCTACTTCATTCGAAATCGTATCTACAGGGCTTTTAGTCTCGTCTAATAATATTATGGTGGCTTCATATACGTGGTTAGCCGTGATATTAATAATTGAATCAGCTCCACTATTTCCAAATGTTGCAGGATTACCACCAGCTCCATCTAAATCACTAAATACATAAGTTGTATTTGTATGTGTGGTAGTGTCATGAAGTATTACTTTCATGGTTGTAATTAATTCCGACTCGTTTGCTGGAGGAGCTGGATTGTTTGGTGTAGGTTCATCTGTTTTGTCTTTTTTACAGGCAGTAAAACTCATTCCGATGATGGCTGCTAAGGCAATCGTTTTTAATCCAGTTTTGCTGAGAGTCAATCCTTTGCTCAATAGCATTGTTTGTTTACTTGTTTTCATTTTTTTTGTTTTTGGTTGTTATTTATTTGGTTAATTATTTTTTATCGTAAACGGTTAATGGCACTTTTATTCTAAGTGTAAAATTTCGCCCTTGACTATTGGCAAAATATCTGAATCTATCTAAGTAATCTCTGTTTTCTACATTTAATAAATTATTGGCGGTTAAGCTTATTTGTAATTTTTGTTTACCAAAATCAATATCTCCGCCAATTTCTGCCGTTAGTAATCCATACTCTTTAGGAGGTGGCGCAAAATCAGTATTTTGTGGTACACGCCATTGTTTGGTGATGAATTGGTAACCAGCTTGTATATAAATTTCATTTATGTTTTTTGATGTTTTTGTAAAACCTTTAATATCCAACGAATATCTATCTGATGGCATGTAAACTAAGTAATCATTAATCGAATAATTCCATGCTCTTAAAATCATGGCCTTGGAGGTCACTAATAAATGATTGAAAAGTGTAGTTTGAAGTTTTGCATCCATGCCACTAATTCTTGCATTAGCTTGTTCATAGTTAAAAACAGGGTAAGCACCTCTGATAGTTAGCTCTGGTTGAGAGGCAGGATTCATATAAATGAAATTGCTAAATTGGTTATGATAGCCTGTAATTTCAATTATTGTTTTTTTGAATTGATACAAGCCAGTAAGCGTTAGGTTATAAACTTGTTCCGTCTTTAAATTGGCGTCACCACGTTCTATAGAACCAACGCCATGATGAACTCCATTACTATATAATTCGTTTGGAGCAGGAGCTCGCCAAGCAGAGCCAGCGTTTATAAAGAAATTTAAATTGGTTTTTGGTTTTAAGATTGTTCCAACATTCCATGAAATGTTATTAAAATTCAAATCCGGTTTTTGTAAATCGTTGCCTATGTAATAAAAGGATTGTAGATGTTTTTGGTCAAATCTCAAGCCTGCTTCCAATTCAATATGTTGTTTCACATATCGTTCGCTAGCAAATATTCCCCAAGTATTATTAATGAAGTTTGGCACAAAAAACCTACCTAAATAAACATTCTTTTGATTCATATAACTTCCTCCAAATTGCCCTCTAAAGGATTTTATATTTAAATGCTCAATTACTAAATCTACTGTTTGCGATGTAATACGGTAATCTAATTCTGGTTTATCAAGTGCTGCTAAGGCATTGTTTAGTGGTTTATGTTTATCGTATTCTTTTCTAATATTATATTGATAAGCATATTGTAGGTTGGCAATCCACCTTGGAGCAAGATGTAAGTGAAATTTTGCTTTTGCTAATTCGTGTGATATATCTTGATAAGGTCGATCTATATCATAGGTAAAAGTGGCTAAGCTGTCTTGAGGTTTTGATGCATTAAAAGCGTTTTTTAAATCAGTTAAATTACCAATGTGAGCACCACTAAATATGCCTATTTTTGTATTAAATTGTGAGTAGTATCCTTCAATTCCCCAGTTTTTACGATGATATCCTAGCGCATACGAAAAGTTGAGTTCTTCAACTCCGGTGTTTTTTAAATAGTAAGTTGGCGTTTTGATTGTTCCTCCTTTTTTATAGGTTCCTTGAATTCTCCAATTAAAGCCTTTTATTTTATCAAAATATCCTTGTAATATTCCTGAGGCAACCCCCGTTTGTCCGTTACTCATTCCCACTAAATTTACTTCTCCTGTAACAGCAGCAGTATCTGGTAGATCATTTGGTTCAACTAAAATCACACCTGCCATAGCATCGCTACCATAACGTACAGCATTAGCACCTTTAATAACTGATAATTTTTGAGCAATAAATGGGTCTATTTCTGGAGCATGCTCATTTCCCCATTGTTGTCCTTCTTGTCGGATACCATTATTTAAAATTAGCACACGATACCCTTGCATACCATGAATCATAGGTTTAGAAATAGTGCTGCCTGTATTTAATGTTGTAACACCACTAATTAATTTTAATGATTCGCCTAATGATTGCCCTCGTGTTCCATCTAGTTCTTTTGCAGTAATATCATTTACTGTTTGAGTTTTTATGATATCTGGCTGTTTATCCATGATGTCAATTTGACTTAATTCAACAGCACTGTGCGGTAATTTTATAGTAAGTTTGGTATCTTTTTTTAAATCAATATTTATAATAGTATCGTGGCAACCAACGTGCTGAATTATGAAACTATATCTACTACTACAAAGATTAGTGAATTTAAAACTACCATGCTCGTTTGTAATTTGTGTTTGATTGGTTTCTTGTAAAATAACAAACGTTCCTTCTAGCTCTTTGCCATCATCTAAATCTATTATTTTGCCACTAAATGAGAAGGAACAGGGATTTTGTGAATACAGTGGAAGCCCCACTACTAATAGTAAGAAAAAAATAAAATAGGTGTACGCACAAAGTAGCTGCCTCATAATTAAGATAGAAATGGTTGTTTTTTGTAATTTAAAGAAGCTTATTTTACCGGATCGTAGCCGCTTCCTCCCCACGGATGACAACGAAAGATTCGCTTTAAGGCCATCCAACTTCCTTTAAATGCACCATATTTATTCACAGCATCTAAACCATATTGCGAACAAGATGGAGTAAAGCGACAAGATGGCTTTAATAAGGGAGAAATTGCGTATTGATAAAAGCGAATAATCGCTAAGGGTATAAACTTCAATGTTGATTTTAATAGGTTAATAACTCATTTATTTAACAATAAATTAAGCCATTGGCGGACCTCTTAAAAGAGATGTGTTATACTGAAGTTGCGGTATTGATTTTTGATGATAAAAGAAAGAAGTTTGTTTAGCTTCCTTTAAAGGCAAGAAATTTAAAATAAATTTAAAAACAGTAAAGTATACTGGAGTGTCAAATTTCTCGAAATTACAATCCTGATTATCGCCAAGTTCATCAACTATTGTTTCAGAAGTTGGTTGAACAAATCCATGGTCGTGACCTAAAAAATTATGAATATATACCTTTGGAACTGCAGCAAATAAAACAACTGCTAGTAAAGTAAATGATAAAAATATTTTAAGTTTTGTTTTCAACGTATCAAATATACATATATTTTGAGAACAACAAATTGAGATTAGAAAAGTTTAGATTTATTTTAACAAAATTTTATAGCGAAGATGATATGATTATTGTTGTTTACTTAATTCGTCAATTCTAGTATTTATGTTCTGCTTGGTAATATAGGTTCCAAAATTTGGTATACTATCAATTTTTTCATTGTATTGGATATATCTTGAAATAGCTTGGCCTATCATTGGGCGAAAATGGGATGTTTCATAATAGAAATAGTTATTTGAAGTTACTTTATTTATTCCGCCAAAATCATAAAAATCAGTAATATTTGATAATTTTTTCATGAATTCGTAGTACAAACTAGGATTATTTGCCAAATAAGTCGTTTTGTGAATGGGGTTCAGTACAAATGTTACTTTAATTTGATTATCAATGCATAATTTTTTAATGGTGTCTAAATCTTGTATTGTTTGATCAACTAAATTTGTCCATCCTAAATATGGATAATTAAATTTAGGGTCATTTATGTGCTTTAGTTTATTAGCCTCAATATAATCTTCTACAGTTTTATTTTCGGCTTGTCCAGTTATAAATATTTTTTTGTAAATATCAGAAGCGGGAGTGTTGTAATATTCACTTTTGAAGCTTTTATTTGGAATTTGAAATGCATATGATACATGTTTTTTTAGGATATCTAGTTTACCGGTTGGGTAAGGCCATCGTAACATTTCTAAGTCTCTATTCCCTGAACCAGAAGAATAAGAACTATAATCAAGTAAAATCAATAGGTTTTTAATTTTTATTTTATGTTTTAAAAAACGCCTCAAATCATCTTTATATTCAGCCGGAATGCCTAAAGAATAGTAAAAATTATAATATTTTCCATTTGTAAATAGAGTAGGGTTAACATTGTTTGCCCTTGAGTTTCCAAAAATAAAAGAGTCAAAACTGTTTTTTTTGTTTAATAAAAATCTCATCTTAATAAAATGATTATTTGGCTCAATCCTAACATTACTATAGTCAAATCTAAAAATGCTATAGGGATCTTCATAAATATTGAAGTAAAATACTGGCGAATATCCAATACAAACGAGTATAAATACAATGAAGCTATTTCTGAAAAATTTTAAAATCATCCCTAGTTAAAATTGGAAATATATAAATTGAACATTTCTATTAAAAACTCCAAAATATAAGATTATCAGTATAATGATTGAATAAGAACTAAATCTGATGATTGGATTTGATTTTGATAGTTTATAGGTGAGTGCAAATTTAGCTTGCAGATATTCAATTGTAAAAAGTAAAAAAATGGAAGCAATAGCTATCCAAAAATTAATTGAGTCTGTGCCAAGATAAACTAATGATTTAAGCGATTCTTCATTACCATTCATTATTAATTTTAATTGTGGCTTTGTTGCTTTAAGTAAGTTTTTTAAAACATGATAGGCGTCTTTAAAACTAGATGCTCTAAAAAATATCCATGCTATGCTTGTTAATGTAAACACAAGTATAATTGAAAAAAAAGATGTGAAACTTTTCAATAATCTGGATTCGGAAATTTTAATTTTAATAAAGGAAATATTTTCGATTATAGAGGATATAATCAGAAGTATCCCATGGATTCCACCCCAAATTATAAAATTCCAACTTGCCCCATGCCATAAACCACTAATTAAAAATACAATTAAAAGATTGTAATATTTTCGCCAAATCACAACTCTATTTCCACCTAATGGAATATATAAATAATCTTTAAACCACGTTGATAATGAAATATGCCAACGTCTCCAAAATTCAGGTATAGATTTAGAAGCATAAGGCCTATCAAAATTTTTCATTAAATCAAAACCCATCATTCTTGCCGAACCAAGGGCGATGTCAGAATAGCCTGAGAAATCGCAATAAATTTGAATTGAAAAAAATATAGTGCTAATTATTAAAGGGATTCCTTTATAATGAGTTGGATCGTTATAAACATAATCCACCATTTCTGATAGTCTATCTGCAATAACCACTTTTTTAAAGAAACCCCATGCCATTAGTTTAAGTCCATCGGCAAATCTATTGTATTCAAATTGGTGTTTAATCTTAAACTGATTTAATATATTTTGAGGCCTTTCAATGGGACCAGCAACTAGTTGAGGAAAAAACATCACGTACAACGCATATGTTACAAAGTTTTTCTCGCTTTTTTGATTCCCACGGTAAACTTCAATGGTATAACTCATTGCCTGAAATGTATGAAATGATAAGCCAATGGGGAGTAAGATACTTAAATTTGAAATTCCATTTTTTAGATCAAATGTTTGAAGTAGAGAGCTTAAATTATCATTCAGGAAATTAAAATATTTAAAATAGCATAAAATACCAATATTTGACACTAAACTTAGGATTAGCAATATTTTTCTGTTTTTTCCTTCCGATTTTTCAATTAAAATGCCCGCAAAATAGTCGATAACAATTGTAATAAACAATATTAGAATGTATATGGGAACAAATGCCATATAAAAATAGCAACTTGCTACTAACAGCATTAAAATCCGATACTTTAGAGGTAAAAAAAAGTATACACTAAGAACTGTAATGAAAAATAATATAAACTCTATGGAATTAAATAGCATTGTGCTCTTTTGGATGTTTTATTTTATAATACAATTACAGCATAAATAATATCAATTAAAAGTGGCTCTGTCAGGAATCGAACCTGAATCGTAGGCTTCGGAAACCCAAATACTATCCATTGTACTACAAAGCCATTTTATTTAACAAATATAAGTATTAAATTTATGCTCAACAGTTACAATATATTACAATCTTTTCCGTTATTAGAGTATGCAATTCAAAAATATTTTTTTACTTCTTTTAGTATTTGTTAGTTTAGTTTCTTCTGCACAAGTTAAAATAGGTGAGTGGAGAGATCATTTGTCATACAACTATTCAAATAGTGTCACTAAAGTCGGTGAGATTGTTTATTCATCCAATGGTTCAGGGTTATTAAAATTCAACGAAGGAGATAATAGCATTGAAAAACTCACTAAAATTAATGGCTTATCCGACATTGGCGTTAAGCTATTAAGAAAAAATGAATACAACAATACAGTGTTGGTTGTTTACGACAATACTAATATTGATGTTATTTTATCTACTGGCAGAATTATCAATGTTTCGGATATTAAACGTAAAATAATTCAAGGAAAAAAAACAATTAATGAAGTTTATTTCAAAGGTAGTTTAGCATATATTTCTTGCGGATTTGGAATAGTTGTTTATGATACTGAAAAATTAGAAGTAAAGGATACTTATTATTTGGGAAATGGCATCATTAATCTTGAAGTACTTGAAGTTACAAAAAATGATTCCGCTCTATTTGCCGCTACTCCTTCTGGTATTTTTTATGGAAACACTTCTAAAAATTTAAGTAATTACCAAAATTGGATTTCTTTAAATAATGGTATTGCAGCAGGGCCATACAACTCTATTGTAAATTTTAATGGAAAGATTATTACAAATTATTCTGAAATGTTAAAGTCCAATCAAGGCGATAGAGATACGCTTTATGAACTAACAACTGCAGGTTGGGCTAAATATACTTTAAATATTAATTCTTCTGGAAATACAAATAAAAAGCTTTTTGATTATTCTAAATTCAATAAATTATTAATTCTCGACAAATTTGGATTATCTGAATATACAGGAACAGGCCAAAGATTAAATTATTTAACCGACTATGGTTTTAATGATAATTTATACGCTCAAATAAATGATATATATTATGAAAATAATAATAAATTTTGGGTGGCTGATAGAAATCATGGATTACTAAAATCTGGAGGTGCACCATGGACTCCAAATGAAATAATTAGAGTGAATGGTCCTACAAATAATGTGGCGAATGATCTAGATATCTTGGATGGAAAATTAGTAGTAGCGCCTGTAAATTTGGGTGAAATTTATAGTTCACAATATCTGATGTACAAACCTAATGTTTTTCAAGACGGTGAATGGCGAAAAATGCAAGTCCCCGACTCAATAAGAGATTTAAATTCAGTATCTATTGATCCTAATGATAAAGAGCACGTGGCCTTTGCGTGTATGTCAAGCGGTATTTTAGACACGAAATCTGATCAAATTCAAAATGTGTTTGTATATGGCAACTCTCCTCTTATTGGTTACAATAGTACTAGTGACGTTAGGGTAACTGGTGTTAGCTATGACAAAAGTTCAAGGTTATGGGCTTCTATTACTTTAGGAAAAAAATGTGTGGCTGTTAGAAAACCCAATAATACCTGGACTTTACTTGATTTTGAACAGTTTGTTATCCAGCCAACAGTATCAAAAATAATTTTTGATCAACAAGATCAAGCTTGGATTATTTTACCTCGAAACGTTGGCCTTATGGTTTACAAAGATGTTAATGGATTGAGCCAACCAAATACTAGCAATACAAAATTATTATCTACAGCAGTTGGAAACGGACATCTTCCTTCGGTAGATATCCATTCTGTTTGCGAAGATAAAGATGGACATGTTTGGGTAGGAACAGCAAAAGGCGTGGCGGTGTTTTATAATCCAGAAAATATTTTCACTGGTGGAAATTGGGACAGCCAACAAATTTTAATTGACCAAGACGGTCAAGTGAAAATATTGTTAGAAAATGACATAATTAATGCGATAGCCGTTGATGGTGTTAATCGCAAATGGATAGGTACAGAGAATTCAGGAGTTTATTGTCTTTCGTCTGATGGCCAAGAAGAGATCTATCATTTTACCACAGAAAACAGTCCTTTGTATTCAAATTTAATTAGAGATATTGTTATTGATGAAACAACAGGAGATGTGTTTTTTGCTACAGACAAAGGAATACTATCCTACAGAACACCTATTATAAAAGGTTTTGAGGATTTTACTAAAGTTCACGCTTTTCCTAATCCTATCCGACCAGGATTTTCTGGGTCGGTTTGTATAACGGGTTTAATTGACGAATCAGATGTGAAAATAACCGATGTAAGTGGTAATTTAATTTGGTCAACTAAATCGCAAGGAGGACAAGTTCTTTGGAATTTACAATCGTTTGCTGGCACCAAAGCGGCTAGTGGTGTATATATGATTTATTGTGCTTCGGCAACCGGCGACAAATCAGCTACAACAAAATTATTGATTGTTAACTAATGCTCTACACCACACAGGGCATTGTTTTGCATAATATAAAATATGCCGATAAAAAAATTATTTCAAAAATTTACACAAAGGATTTTGGATTAATTTCTGCCAACGTTAATGTTGGTAATGGACCAAAAGCAAAAATTAAATCAGGCGTTATTCAGCCACTCACGCAAATCGAGTTTGTTCTTTCATTAAAAGAAAATAAAGACATCCAGCAATTAAGCGAAATAAAGTGTTTATTTGTTTACACTGATTTACAATCCAATTTTTCTAAACTGTGTATTGCTCAATTTTTAAACGAAGTATTGTATAAATGTTTAAAAGAGCAAACTCCTAATGATGATTTATTTGATTTAATTTGCCAAACATATCAATGGTTAGATCAGGCAGATGAGGGATATTTAGATACACATATTTATTTTTTGTTTGAATTAACCAAACACCTGGGCTTTTATCCGGCTAATAATAGAGACAAACATTTAGCCTATTTTGATACATTAGAAGGAAAGTTTCAGTCTACCATCAAAAGTTTTCCTTTAGGCTTTGATTTTTGGCAGTCCGAATTGTTTGCCGGTTTATTCTCTTATTCATTATCTAATCAAAAAAAAATAAATAGGAGTGAGCGTTTAGCACTTTTAGACTGTTTATTGCATTATTATAAAATGCAAATTCCAGGATTAATGGATATGAAATCATACCAAGTAATGCAGGAAATGGTTAACGACATGTAATCTACTCTTTGTCTTCTTGAGTAAAATCTTTAGCTCGTTTAATTCTTCTTTCTTTGATATTGAATAGCTCAATCATCATAGCAAAAGCCAAAGCGATGTATGCATAATTTTTATTTAACTCAATATGTTGTACATGTGGTAGTGTTGTATTGTAGCTGTCAATTAGAGCTTCTGCAACTAAAATACCACCAATTACTAATAAAAACGATAAGGCAATCATTTTAATCCCTGGATTTTTATTGATAAAATCAGCTACTAATCCCGAAAATAAAATCATTAAAATCATGGAAATAACTACGGCCGAAACCATAATTAATACAACACCCGAAAGACCTACAGCGGCTAAAATACTATCAAAAGAAAATACAAAGTCGATAATGATGATTTGCATTATAATGGCATTAAAAGTAGATTTTCCTTTTTTACCATGACCAATTTCATCTTCATCTCCGTGTATATGTTCTTGAATTTCTTGCCATGTTTTTACTAATAAAAAGATTCCGCCTCCCATTAAAATTAAGGCTTTGCCAGAAATTCCATATCCAGCTATATGTAAAAAAGGCTCTTTTAATCCAGCAATATAACCAACAAAAAATAATAGAACGGTTCTAACTACTAAGGCCAATAATAAACCTATCGTTCTAGCTTTTGCTTGTTGTTCGCGTGGCAATTTATCCACAGCAATTGAAATAAAGATGATATTATCAATTCCAAGAATGATTTCAAGAATGGTTAAGGTTAATAAAGTAACTAGGCCATTTACCGTAAGTAAACTGGATAAATCGGAAGCAAAACTGTGCATATTTTTATTTCAAAATACAAATATACTTGCTTTTTAAATCTTTACCTAAAAAATATTTGCATTGATAATCAGTTAGTTATGAATCAATTTAGTACTATGTGTTGCAAGGTACTAAATAAATTACATATCTTTGTGTCACCAACTAATAAACTTGGCATAGTACTAAAAAAACGTTCTTTTTCTTAATTCATTTTAAACTGCAGATTATTAATGAAGGTAGAACATCAATTTTAAAAATCGAACTCGCGATTTGATATATTAAATAGATGATAAGTACGAATGAATAAAAATATATACAAAAAAATTAAACAACAATGAAAACAATATTTAATAAAACGATTATCATAATAACAGCAGGTTTGTTTTTAAGCACGAATGTAAATGCAAAAGACAATGAAAATCCAAAATCAGTTTTGATAGCTGATGCAAGTAAAACAATAAAAGAACATATAAAATTCCCTAATTTATTAATGCATTTTAATGATGAGGAAAAAGTAAATGTAGTGTTTACAGTAAATGAAAAAGGAGAGGTTAATTTGGTTTTGGCAAATACATCTAACGAATCTTTAAAAAAGTCAATTGAATCACAGTTTGTAAAACTGAAATTAGATAAATTGAAACCAAATAATGCATATAGTGTAGTTTTAAATTTTAAAAAAATATAATTATGGTAAATTCAGAGAACACAAAAGCCCAAATGCGCAAAGGTGTTCTGGAACTCTGCATACTTTCTATACTTTCTCAAGGCGACGCCTACCCAACCGAAATTATTGAGAAATTAAAAGAAACAAAGTTAGTAGTAGTAGAAGGAACGCTTTATCCGCTTTTAACCAGATTAAAAAATACAGGATTGCTTACTTACAGATGGGAAGAAAGCACCTCGGGACCACCACGTAAATACTACATGCTTACCGAAATCGGCACTACGTATTTAAAAGAATTACATCTGTCGTGGTATGAACTCGTAGATGCAGTAAACAAAACCATAAATAAACAAGACTAAAAAAATTAAATCAAATGAATAAGACAGTAACCATAAATATAAGTGGCATTATTTTTCATATCGAAGAAGATGCTTATGAAAAGTTGAGTAAATATTTAACTACGATTAGAGGCTATTTTAATAAATCAGAAGGTGGCAGCGAAATCATGAGTGATATTGAAGCGCGTATAGCCGAAATGTTACAAGGTAAAACCAGTGCAATTAAACAAGTGGTGTTAATGAGCGATGTGGATTTTGTAATGGATAGCATGGGTAAACCTGAAGAGTTTGCGGATGAATCAAACGAAAACAGATCTACTGCTGAAAATACAGAAACTTCTAATCAAGATAATGAACCAGTAAAAAAACGTTTGTATCGTGATGCAGATAGTAAAGTTATAGGAGGCGTATGTTCTGGAATTGCAGCCTATTTTGATGTTGATGTTGTTTGGATAAGAATTGCAATGGCTTTATTAACTTTTGCTTTTGGAATGAGCTTATGGGTTTATCTTATTCTTTGGATAGTAATTCCACAAGCTAAAACAACTGCAGAAAAATTAGCGATGAAAGGGGAGCGAGCAGATATAAATAATATTTCTAAAGCTGTAAAAGAAGAAGCCGAACATTTAAAAAAACGTATGGAAAAATACGGAGATGATTTTAAGAATATGGCTGCTGACGGTCGTTTGGCGCCTCGAAATACTATAGAGAAAATAGTCGATTTTTTAGGAGACGTTTTAACTAATATTGGTAAAGTATTATTAAAAGTGATTGGCGTTTTTATGGTAATCATCGGAATTGTTTTTTTCTTAGGATTGTCAAGTTCTGTTTTTGGATTATCCTTTATAGCAGATGGTTCAAGTTTTAGCGAATGGATAGACTTACTATTATTAGATGGAAAAGATTTTTACTTAGGTATTTTAGGATTGGTTATGTTTGCAGGAGTACCAATTATTATGCTGATTTATGGTGGGATTAAGATATTATTTAAAACTAAATATTCTAATCGTTGGGTAAATTTAACAGCAGGGATTATTTGGTTAATTGGTTTTTTATTGATGCTATACATAATTGGTAAAACATTAAGCGATTTTAATAAAACAGCTAAAGTGAGAGAGAATTTCAGTGTCGTTCAAAAAGATGTTTTGTTCTTAAAAATGCATGAAACGCCTATTGTTACTAGCGAATTATACGAAAGTGATGATGATGAAGAAGGTGAGAAAAATTATCGCCGCCATAGCAGAGGAGATAATGATTATATGATAGGTTCTAACAAGGGAAAAAAATATTTATTAGGACATGCTCAACTAAATGTGATTAAATCTCAATCAGGAAGAATAGAAATAGTTGTTGTAAAAGAAGCAAAAGGTGCTAATAAGTTTTCTGCAACAGAAAGAGCTAAAAACATTTCTTATGTTGTCTCTCAAACAGATAGTTTAATTGAATTTGATAATTTATTTAAAGTAAATAATGCCGATAAATTTAGAGTTCAAGATTTAAGTATCATTGTAAAGTTACCTGTAGGTAAAACAATTTACTTAGATAAATCATTAGAGAATATGATATATGATATCGAAAATGTAACCAATACTTATGATGGAGATATGGTTAACCGCCGATGGACAATGACAGAAAATGGTTTAAAATGTTTTGATTGTGATGGTTTAATTTCAGTTGGAGATCACATCAATGGCTTGGACGAAGAAGTAGATATTGAAAAAGATATAAAAATTGATGTCAATGGAGTTAACATTAATGCTAAAGACGCTAAAATAAAAGTGGATAGTAATGGTGTTAAAATTCATTCAAAGGAATCTAAAGTTACAATAGATAAAAACGGAGTACACATTGATTCAAGAAAACAATAAAAAGGTTTTAATTAAACAACATGGTTAAAATCAATTTTAATGCCTTAAACTATAATGGTTTAGGGCATTTTTTAATTAATGGTTATAAACATTTTTGACAAGTGATTTCTTAATAAATAAACATTAAAAAAACTCAAAACTGTATAAAATTTGTAAATTTGTTGAACTAATTTTATTTAAAAAATCAGCTATTTTTTTCTTGAAAAAGAAATTTAGCTTAATATCAAAATCGCATGAATAAAACATTTACTACTTTACTATCATTATCAATCTCTTTATGCTCTTTTTCTCAAACCCAAATCACAAATGGTGGATTTGAAAATTGGGATAATGTTGGCACTTCTACCGAAGAGCCAGTAGACTTTAATTCTAATAAAACTGGTTCCAGTACAGCACAAATTGGACCTCAAACATGTTTTAGAGACGCTTCTATAAAGCATTCAGGTACATATTCAATGAGACTTGAAAATAAAACAGTTCCAATTATTGGAACTATTGTTAATGGAAGTGCAACAACAGGTGTTATTAACGCTCCAACAACTACAAAATCTGATGGATATATTGGGACCGTGAATTATTCTACAGCTACAGATATTCGTCGTTTAGCATTTACCGGCCGCCCAGATAGTATTGTGGGTTGGTATCAATATACTTCTGGTGGCGCTGGTGAAGTAGGAAAAGTGACGGCTATTTTACACAACAATAATTATTTTGATCCTGAAACACCAACAACTTATCATGCAAACCCAACAGCTGATAAAATAGCAAGAGCAACATTTTTAACTCCTACAGGTTCTAATGCTACTTGGACAAGATTTTCGGCGCCTTTCGTTTATACAGCCACTGGAAATCCTACATATATCATGATTAATATGACTCCTTCTAATAATCAATTAACCACATTTGCTGGAAGTAAAATTTGGATTGATGATATTAGTTTCATTTATAATTCTGTTACTTCGGTAAAAGATCTTGATTCCGAAAAAACATCTAAAGTATATGTTTTTGATGAAAAATTATATGTTGACTTTGGTACTAAAGCTGCTGAACAATCAACTATTGAATTGTTTGATGTAACAGGACGAATTATATTATCACAAAAATTAGATAATACCGCTACTCACACAATTGATATTTCAAATTTAAATACAGGTATTTACATTTATAAAGTATCTGGCAATAAATCTGATGAAAAAATTGGAAAAATATTTGTCGACTAACTTGTAATAAATAACTAATTTAAAACCCTAACTTAAAAACAGTTAGGGTTTTGTTTTTAAAAATTATGTATATATATCGTTTATTTTTATTGCTTGTATTTAGTATAAGTTCAATTGCTATTTATTCTCAAACCGGAACAGGTGTGTTAAAAGGAAGCATCTTGGATAAAGATACTAAAGAACCTATTATTGGTGCTACAATTCAGCTGTTGAGTGATTTATCAAAAGGAACCGCCTCAGATATTGAAGGTAATTATGTGTTGGTTTTAGATACAGGTAATCATAAATTACTATGTTCGTACTTAGGTTTACAAAGCGATACGTTTTCGGTAAAGATTAAAGAAAATGAAATTTTCCAGAAAAACATTGTTTTAAAACAACATGCTAAAACACTCGAAACGGTTGTGGTGTCTTCGGGTAAATTTGAACAAAAATTAGAAGAGTTAACAGTGTCTATGGAGGTTTTAAAGCCGAATCTAATTGCTAATAAAAATACTACGAGTATTGAAACAGCTTTAGAACAAGTTCCTGGTTTAACTATTATTGATAATGATCCTCAAATTAGAGGAGGAAGTGGTTTTACATTTGGAGTGGGAAGTCGCGTTGCCATTGTAGTGGATGGTGTTCCTTTATTAAGTGGAGATGCAGGAAGACCCGAATGGAGTTATATTCCAGTAGAAAATATCGAACAAATTGAAGTCATAAAAGGAGCATCATCTGTATTGTACGGTTCATCTGCTTTAAACGGAGTTATAAATATTCGTTCAGCTTATCCACGTTCAAAACCAAAAACAAGTATTAATTACTCCGCTGGGCAATATAGTATTCCTCAATCTCCTGCCGAAAATTGGTATCGAACGCGAGGCAATAATTCTTTTCCAGGTTTTAGTAATTTAAATTTATTTCATTCTCGAATCATTAAAAATAATTTAGACTTTGTTGTTGGGGCTAATTTCAATATCGACCAAGGTTATATTGGTCCGCCGCCTCCAGCAAAATATATTCCTAGTGATTTAAAAGAAGCTTTGCATATGGAAGACACTGTGCCTGTGTTTTCAAATAACGATATGATTAAAAAAAGAGCTCGAGTTAATTTTAATTTGCGCTATCGTTCAAAACGCATCGAAGGATTAAATTTTGGTGTAAATGCCAATTTCATGTTGAATAAAACAAATATGGTATTTGCTTGGTTAGATGATTCTTTGGGTTTATATAGGGGTTATCCAGGAGCTGTTTTTTTAGAAGATCAAGTTTTGTTTAATGTTGACCCATTTATAAAATATACTACAAAAAATGGGTTAAGTCACAGTTTGCAAACTCGAGTATTTCATTCAGATAATGTGCTTACAAATAATCAATCCAATAAAGGAACGATGTATTTTGGCGAGTATCAAATTCAAAAGAAATTTAAAAGCATTGATTTAAATTTTATTGCAGGAACAACTGGTAATATTTCTTATTCAACTTCTAGATTGTATGCTTCAAGCGGACAACCAGATAATAAAATAGTAAATACATCAGCTTACATTCAGTTTGATAAAAAATTCTGGAGAATTTTAAACCTATCGGGTGGAGTTCGTTATGAGAATTTTAAAATCAATAATTTAAGTGCAGATGATGCGTTCATTTACAGATTTGGTGGAAATTTGCAACTAACACGAGGAACTTTTGTGAGAGGTTCTTATGGAACAGGATATCGTTATCCAACCATTACCGAAAGATATATTACAACTAAAGCAGGAATGTTTGGTGTGTTTCCAAATCCTGATTTAAAACCTGAAACTAGTAAAAGTTTTGAAGTGGGTATTAAACAAGGTTTCAAAATCGGAAATTGTAAAGGTTACATTGATGTAGCTGCTTTTCATCAGAAATATGAAAATAATATTGAATACTTGTTTGGTTCATGGGATCCAACAGTATCAATTATTGGCTTTAAATTTTTAAACACAGGTAGTTCTCAGGTAAGAGGCTTAGATTTTTCAATAGCGGCTACAACCCCTGAGACGAACAAGCGTTTTGGGGTATCTGCTTTAGTGGGTTACACCTATATTGAACCGATTTGTTTAACACCAGATAGTATTTATGGATATAGTAAAATGACCGATGGAAGCATAGGGCAAGCTCTAACCTATAAAAACAGTAGTATGGATACAACCGACAATGTTTTGAAATACCGTTTTAAACACATGTTTAAATTAGATATTGAATTTAAAGTGTACCGATTTAATTTTGGGGTGAGCAATAAGTATTACACTAAAATGCAAAATATTGATAAAGCATTTGTTGATATTGAACAGTTGACGAAAGATGCAAATGTGTTTTTTGATCAAATATATGCTACAAAGTTTTGGGAAAAACATGTAGATATAAGTATTTGGGATGCTAGGCTAAGTTATAATATTGATAAAAAACAAAAATTATCAGTGGTTTGTAATAATGTGTTTAATGTGGAGTATTCGTTGAGACCACTTAAAATTGAATCGCCTCGAACAGCTGCTTTGCAATACGTGTTAACCTTTTAATAAGGGTATATTTTCGGGATTTTGTCTTTAGTACACTTTAATTCTTTATTTTTGTTTTAAAGATGTTTTATGCAACTATTTGCTGGTAATTTACAAGCCTTTCATGATTTTTTTAGTCATTACTTACCAGTAAAAAATCCGGTATTAATATTGGCATTAACATTACTCATCATTTTATTTGCACCTCTAGTTTTAAAACGCTTTCGTATTCCAGGCATTATAGGATTAATTATTGCTGGAGTTGTTATTGGTCCAAATACTTTACATATCATCGAAAAGTCAACCAGTTTTGAATTGTTTAGTAAAACAGGTTTGCTCTACATTATGTTTTTGGCTGGTTTAGAAATTGATATGCAGGAATACAAGCAAAACCGAAGCAAAAGTTTGGTGTTTGGAGCCTTCACTTTTTTTATTCCCATTATTATTGGTTACTTGGTTTGTGTGTATGTGTTTGGATTTAGCTTATGGCCAGCCTTGTTATTGGCTAGTATGTTTTCTACACACACCTTATTAAGTTACCCCATAGTTAGTAATATGGGAATTGTAAAAAACAGAGCGGTTCAAATTTCGTTTGGAGGAACTATTATTACGGATAGTGCTGTTTTAATTTTATTAGGGGTGATTACTAATGTGGTTGGTGGCGAAATCAATTCCATGTTTTGGATTCGATTGGTGCTTTCATTAGGTTTGTTAGGTTTTGCTGTTTTGTATTTATTGCCAAAAGTGAGTCGTTGGTTTTTTAGAAACATTGAAGGGCAGGGAAGTTCACAGTACATATATGTATTAGCAGTTGTTTTTATTGCAGGATTCTTTTCTGAGTTAGCCGGTGTGGAACCCATTATTGGAGCCTTTTTAGCAGGTTTAGCGTTAAATAGAGTTATTCCGCATAATTCGGTATTAATGAATCGAGTTATTTTTATTGGCAACACTATTTTTATTCCTTTCTTTTTAATTAGCGCAGGAATGCTAGTTGATTTTAGTTTATTTTTAAAAGGAACAGATGCATTGGTATTTGCAGGTATTTTAAGTTTAGTAGCATTGGTGACTAAATGGTTGGCGGCACAAGTAACAGGAGCTATTTATAAATATACCAAATACGAAAAACGAGTAATGTTTGGATTAAGTGCCTCTCACGCTGCAGCCACCTTAGCTGTTATAAAAGTAGGATACGATATTGGTTTGTTTGATCAAAATGTCATTAATGGAACTATCATTTTGATTTTAATCACGTGTATGGTTAGTTCGTTTGTAACAGAAAGAGCAGCGCGTAGTATTGCCATGACCGAAAAAGAAACATCTAAAAAAATTATTGATAGAACTGAGCGTATTTTAATACCGGTAAGCAACCCTGATAATATTGCCCGATTGATAGATTTAGCTTTAATTATAAAAGATGATAAATCACAAGAGCCTATTTATCCATTATCTATCGTAGAAGAAAATGAAGACGCCGATGAGAAAATTAATATCGTTAAAAAAGTAATTGATGGAGTAGTGGAACAAATTTCATCTGGCGATAAAAAAGTTCAAGTGCTTAAAAAGGTTGACTTAAGTATCGTAGATGGAATTGCTCGTTCAGCAAAAGCCTATAGCATTTCAGATATATTAATAAGCTGGAAAGCACAACAAGGTACAGGTAATTTGATTTTTGGAAGTATCGCAGATAATTTATTAGTAAAAACTAAGCAGTCCATTATTATATCAAAAGTAATTCAACCACTTAATACTTATAAACGGATTGTGGTTTTATTAGCACCTAATTGCGAACTCGAAAGTGGATTTAATTTAGTGGTTCGTAAAATTAATGCCATTTTAAAACAAGTAGGAAGCGATGCAGTGGTTTATGGACAACAAAAAACCATTGATGCTTTTACAACTTTAAATAAAGATAAAAAACGTGAGTTTTATAATTATTTAATTGTGAATGATTTTGAGGATAGCGACATTATTGAAAAGGTGAAAGAAGACGATTTATTTATCTTTTTAAGCAGTAGAAAACAAACTGTGTCTTTTGATTACCATATTGATAATATGCCAAAAACATTGAATAAAAATAACGAGTTCACAAGTTTTATTGTGTTTTATCCAGAGTCTTTAAAATCATTAAGTGATTCACAAATAACCGAAATGACGGTGCCAGCTATTCAAGAAAATTTTGAAAAAGTGATCCATTTAAAAGATAAAATTAAAGATATTTTTAAAGGAGATAAATAGAGGATTTAATGATTTTGATAATTTTATATATTAATATCCACAATAGAACTTCGGTTATCTGCCAATTTATAGAGAAATAACCGAAGGTTTGTATCGGGTATAAGCTAGTTAGGTTCAAGCTGCCCGAAAATTCTCCGTAGACAACTTTACTGCTGACAACGAGCATTCTGAATTTAACTACTTAACATAAAAAACTAAGTAGTCTAACGTTGACAAAAATTAAATCATATCGCAGTAACATTAGGATAAGGTTTCATTGCAACTTTTGTTCTAAAATGAAACGTATTTTTAATTGTTTGCTGTCCTCCGCTTTTTTCGTTTTTTTTCAAAAACGCTTCTTCTACCGCTAATTTAGCACATTTGCATTTTAAATCGCGACACTACAAAATCCAAAAAAGCTAAATTACGACTCTAATAAATTAGGTGTGCTTTCAGCACTTCTTTGCGCATCTCCTTCCAGTCGGTCAAAGCGCTTCGCCTGCGGCAACATGGTTTTATTATTTATTTTTCAATTTTTTCACGTCTGTAACGGTTGGGTTATAAGTTGTGGTTTTTTCACAACTTAATCATTGCTATTTTCATTTTTTATGTGTGAATAACGTAAATAATTTTAAAAACTATATAACATTATTCATTATAGTCTAATGAACTTTGTCCAGTATATATTATAAGAAATGGGAATCATTCCAGTAGCAAAATTCTAATATAAACATGTTTCTGTATTTAATCTATAACCTAAAAAACAAAAAACCTATGAATCTAAAATGTAAAAAATAGGTTTATGCTTGCTTAACGGCAAATACAGCTGATAATAGTGTTGATAATATAGCGAGTTTAAAAGCAATGAATCGCCGTCATTTATTATACAATTTGGTATTACAAAACATAGATGTTCAGCAAGATGTTGCTTTATCTAGTTTTATGAATAGTATTAAATCTAATAACACGGGTTTATTATTAGCCGTAGATAGTTTAATTCATCAAGCCGAAAAAAAATCATCTATCATTACCAATGCCAAACAAGCTAGTACAGCTATTGTTCCTAGTAATTTAGTGGAGCAAAGTCAGCAAGAGTTTAACACATTGTATTTAGAGTATTTAGCTCAAAATAAAAAATTAAACCCTGCTCAATTATCAAGTATGATTAGCATTGCTCAGCAATGCCCTTCATTCTATGGTGTATCAGTTTATCAAGCTCGTACGGTTTTATTTGATATCAATAAACAATCCTATCGAAATACTTGCGAAAACGTAATTCCTACAGAATCAACTAAACGTATGAGTCAAACAACTAATAACTTGAATCAAGAAACTGAAATTAATGTGTTTCCTAATCCTGCTAACAATCAGTTATTTGTTAATGCTAACGATTATGCTCAAGTAAGTATTAAGTTATATAACATCATGGGTGTTTTAGTAGCTAATAAAATAGTTGTTAATAATAACAGCTTGGATATTAGCAATTTTGCTAGTGGTGTCTATACTTACAAAGTATATAATAACACGCCCTACTTATTGGTTCAAGAACCTATGTTCTAATTCCCTCTCTTCAAAGTAAAACTAATAGTAGTGCCTTCGTTTACTTTACTAATCACATCAATGGTTTCACCATGTCCTTCAATAATGTGTTTTACGATGGCCAATCCTAAACCGGTGCCGCCTTGCTCACGGCTACGGCCTTTATCTACCCGGTAAAAACGTTCGAATAAACGTGGTAAATGTTTTTCGTCAATACCAATTCCATTATCTTTTACTTCTACAATCACTTGTTCGTCAAATAAATTAATAGAGATGGATGTTTTACCGTTTACTTTACCATACTTAATACTATTGGTAATTAGGTTTACTAATACTTGGCGTACTCTAAATTTATCGGCTTTCACCAAAGTAGCTTTATCATATTTTTTAGCCAATTGTAGTTTAATTTCTTTTTTACTAGCCTGAAACTCCAAGGCTTCAATCACATCTTTTATTTGCTGGGCTATGTCGTAAACTTCCAATTCAAGTTCTAGTGTACCTATCTCCAATTGAGAAATGGTTTCTAAATCATCAATAATTTGAATCATTCTATCTACACTTTTATCAGCACGTTTTAAATATTCGACATTAATGGTGGGGTCGTTGATTCCACCGTCAATTAACGTAGATACATAACCTTGTATATTAAAAATAGGTGTTTTTAATTCGTGTGATACATTTCCTAAAAATTCTTTTCTGTAACTATCTAAATTTCTATTTTGTTCAGCTTCTTTTTCTCTTTCATGAGCTAATTTGATGATTTCTACTTCTAATCGGTCAATAGAATCTACTTCATCTAATTGAAATTCGGTATTTGGAATTTCTTTTGGCTGCTGAGCTTTTACTAGTATGTAAAGCTTATCTATCTTCTCAAAAATAACATTATTAAATAGGTAATAAATTACAAAAAAACTGATAATAAAAGAGATGAAAAATGATAATAAACAAACAGCTAAATCAAACTGACTATTTATTTTGTAAGAAATAAACGACACCAAAGTGGTTTGGATAACCGCAGAAACAGCACTAAGTATAAGCGTTAAAACAGGTGTTTTTAGTGTTGTCATTTTTGTTAAATACGATGAAACGAAAATGCGAATAAAAACTCAATAAAAAAACAGTTATGGTGTTAAGAAATTTGTATTCGTTATTGCGAGCCGAGCAAAGCCATCTCAAACATTGAAATGTATTAAATGAGATTACTTTTTCTTTAAAAGAGGATACCGTCGAATGTCATTTTCAATTCCTATCCAATTTAATCAACTCTCTATAAAAAAACTTTTCTTGTGTGCTTTCATAAGGTCTGTATATATAATACGCGTATCCATCATGAATTTTAAGTTTATCGGCACTGTGAAATTGTAACGTGTATTTTCCTTGTTCTTTTCCGTTTTTTGAGCTGATATGTTTAATGTATTTGTGTCCATTTTTATCATAAACAGCATAAATCAACTGTTCTACATCGTCTTTCAGCATTTTATTTTTCCATTCCTTCCAGTTTTTAGGATGGTTATAAGATATAGGAATAGAATCTATTTTTTCGCCATGTTTGTTAATGTGGTATAATTTATCTTTGTAATGATCAAACACACAAATGGTATCATTAACAATGTATAATGGTGCAAATAGAGGCTCATAAAACATGCTTTTGGTAAACCCACTCATTAAAGCTGCCACTACATGTTTATCTGCTTTTAGTTCCATGGCTAATCGTCGGGCAGCCAATTTTTCTTTTGGCATCATCGAGTAGTATTCAAAATTATAGGCGTGCATTAACTCAGGGTCTTCAACGGTGTGTAGTTGTTTTTTCGAACTGTCTTTTTCATTATAGCTGTAATAATTAAATAAAGGATAGTCTTTCCAATAATCTGTATAAATGAGTTTTCCGTTTATGGTATCTAAAATGGGTTTAATATAGGTGTTCACATCCTCAATAGATAGAGCAATTAAAACAAAACGATCATAATACATATTAATTCTATAAACGTAATTTTTGCAAATCAAATTGGTATAGCCCATATAATCACGATAAAATTCTTTGGCTTCACCACCTACTTCGGGTACGTTATAATGTGTTATGATTTTACCATTAGCATCTGCTAACTTTAAGTCAGCTTTTTCTAATGATTTATCGGCCGTTAACAGAATGTATTTATCTTCAAAAAAATCAAAATCATAAATACTGTATTTCGGAGATCCAACTAGGGTGTCGGGCTTTAACGAACTATAAACAGAAACAGTATCAATGGGTTTGTAGGATTGTGTAAGTGCAATTTCCATGTAAATTGAATCTTGATTTTCTGGTAAGTCAATTTCTTTGACTCTAGTAGTATAGGCCAACAATTTAAACAATAATGAAATGTGTTTTTTGTAGGAAATTTTTAAACTAAAAGTACCATGTGAAGAAGTACTTGTTCCTAAATTTGAATTTTGAACCTGAATGGCCGCGTAAGGCAATGCTTTTTGACTTTCTTTATCTGTTACTTTACCATAAATGGTAATGGTATTTTGCGCTTTTAAATATGTTATTGAACCTATTAAAGCAATTATAAAATAAGTTTTCATATCTAGATATTATTGATTTTGTCTGTTATATGGCATTACCATCATAAAATTCGATTTTGTAACTTGTTTTAAGATGATGGTTATTTCATAATTTGTATTTATATAAAAGACGTAGATGTTTTATAATTCCATAAAAAATTATTTAGTTACATTTTAAATCGTTGAAGCTGTTAATTAAAAAATGATAAGGAGTTCATGGAAAAAATAAATTTTGTTGTATTATTGTGTAAACAAAAAAAGATTAACATGTTGTCAAATAAAATAAAAACAGCTCTTAACGAGCAAATTCAAAAAGAGGCTTATGCTTCAAATGCTTATTTAACATTAGCAACTTGGTGCGAAGAAAAAAACTTAGATGGCATTGCTGAATATTTTTACAATGCTAGTACCGACGAAAGAAACCATATGTTAGAGATTTATAAGTATTTAAATACTTATGGTGGAAGTGCTCATATTAAACCTTTAAAAGACACGTCTATTAAATTAAAAAATTTGTTAGATGTATTTCAATATGTGTTTGATTTAGAGCACGAAGTAACGGTTGCTATTAATAAGTTAGCTAAGTTAGCTTACGAAGAAAATGATTTTGCAACCTTTAAATTTTTAGAAGCATTTGTATTGGAGCAACAACAATCAGAAAAAGGTGTCAACGAATTAATAGATATGATTAAACGTGTTGGTTACGACGACAAAAGTTTATTTTATCTTAATAAAACATTTAAAAAGAATGAAGAGAAAAAAGCATTAGGTGCTGATGCTTCGGCAGAGAAAGAATAATTTTAGATTCAAAAAACGTGAAGCAATAAAAAACCCAAACTAATTAGTTTGGGTTTTTTATTTGGGGTAAAAAGTATTAATAATCTTTAAGTTCGCATTTGGTACCAACGTCTATATAGCTAGGAAACAATAAACGAGTGTTAGCTTGCATTTGAGCCTGAGTATTTTTACAAATATGAATGGCTTTTTTCTTAGAAGTATTTTTCTTAAGAGCTTCTATTGTTTCTGTTTTTTTAGGATAGTAGCCGTCTTGAGAAAGTGTAGTAACGCATTTACAAGAATAATCTTTATTACAGGAAACAACAGTAATAGATACTAAGGCGATAATAAAGAAGAATGTTTTTTTAATATACATAATGTTATTGTTTTATTTAAGAGCGCAGGAAGTGGTTACTGTTTCCGACCCATTTTTATAATCAATCGTGTTTTTTTGCAATTGTTTCTCAGTATGAGCACAGATGGTTTCAGCTCTTTTTTTAGTAGTTCTTGTATCTATTTGTGTTAACGAGGAAACTGTAAATGGATTGTATCCGGGAGAAGTAATAGTTGTTGCACACTGGCAAGAGTATTGTTTTTTACAAGAAAACACACACACACTTGCTATTAGAGAGGCAAATAATAAATATTTTTTCATAACTTAATTTGCCGCGAAAATATATTAAAAAATCAATTTATTCTATTTTCTTTTTATGTTTCCATCGGCGATGGCTCCAAAGCCATATTTCGGGTTGAGCAATAATATCTTTTTCTAATTTTTTGGTATGCAATTCAGATATTTCGCCTTCTTGAGTATTTTTAGGGTCACGCACTAAATATTCGGTATTTACTTCGTAATAACCTCTTTTTATTCGGTTTACCGTTACATAAACAACTGGGTAGTTTAATTTTTGAGCAATTTTTTCAGTGCCCCAAAATACAGGTGTATCTTGATTTAAAAAGGTAGTCCAATATGCCCCTTCTGGTGACGGTGTTTGATCGGCAATAAAGGCAGTAGCATTTACTTCATGTCTGTTTTTAATCATCTCACGCATGGTATCTTTCATGGCATATAGTTTAGTACCAAAGCGCGAACGCATATCATACATTAATTTATCAAAATGCTTATTGGATAATGGATGATAAATGACATATAATTGCTGTGGGTTAATTAAACTAAATGAATTACCAGCCCATTCCCAGTTACCAAAATGCCCCATAACCAAAATGCACGATTTTTTTTGCTCATATAATTCGTTAAAAATCTGTTTAGTATTTTCGTTAAAAGCACAACGTTTAATTGCTTCTTCTTTCGAAATGGTAAGTGTTTTTAAGGTTTCAAGGAACAAATCACATAAATAACGATAAAATTTCTTTTCAATCTCTTTTAGTTCTTCATGTGATTTTTCGGGAAAAGAGTTTTTTAAATTTTCGTACACTACCTTTTTACGATATCCAATAACCTTGTAAAGTAAAAAATATACACCATCTGATACCAAGTAAAATACTGGAAATGGAAGTATGGATATGAGGTATAATAGCGGTAAAACTATATAAAAGGCAATAGAACTCATGCCATAAAAATACTGATTATTAAGAAACTAGAGCATTTTTTGCACAAATAATGAAGGATTGAAACCTTTTTTATATATTTATAAACGAGAATTTATTTTATATCATAAAACAGAGATGAAAAAATTTATTACAACAGTTTGCTTTTTTGCGTTATTATCTAATGTTCAGGCACTTGACGCTGGCGATCAAGTAAAAATGGTTTTGGCCAAACAAAAACTATATGCTGGGCAGTACATTGGGGCTTTAACTATTTATAAAGATGTATTACAAAAAAATCCTGATGATGCTACAGTGTTACATTATATCGGGTTTTGTCAATTTCAATTAAAGAAAATTGATGTTGCAACCGAATCTTTTAAAAAAGCAATTGCTATCAATAAAGGAGTAATGCCTGAAACGCATTTAATGTTGGGTAAAATTTATTTATCGGAAGAAAAAATAGATGATGCTTTGACAGAATTTAACACCTATAAAACGTCTGTAAACACTAAAACGGCTGAGTCTGAAGATGTGGATGTGTATATTTCTCAATGTAGTAACGCTAAAAAATATATGGCTTCTCCAATTGATGTGAAAATTGATAATCTAGGAGCAGCAATTAACTCTAAGTTTGATGAGCAAACGCCTTGTATTAGTGCTGATGGGAAAAAGTTAGTGTTTAATACTCGTCGCCCCGAAATGACAGATTCTCCAATGGATGTTGAAGGTGATGGAAAGTATTTTCAAGATATCTATATCTCAAACTGGGATACGATAAACAAAAAATGGAACCAAGCTGAGGATGTACCCGGAAATGTAAATACTCCAGCTCACGACGCTTGTACAAGTATTTCGCCAGATGGAAAACAAATTTTTATTTACAAAAATGATGTAAATGATAACGAATCTAGAGGCGGAGATGTATTTGTTTCAAAGGTTGTAAATAATAAATGGAAAACGCCAGAAGCTTTGGGGAAACCTGTTAACTCTTCATATTGGGAAGGTGGAGCATGCATTTCTCCTGATGGAAAAACGTTGTATTTTATTAGTGAGCGTAAAGGTGGTTATGGCCATGCTGATATTTGGATGGTTAAACGTATTAGTAAAACAGTATGGGGCAAACCAGTTAATTTAGGTCCAGAAATTAATACAGAATTTGATGAAGTTGGAGTGTTTTTGGCACCTGATGGAAAAACGTTGTTTTTCTCTTCTAATGGAAAAGCATCAATGGGTTCTTATGATGTTTTTAAATCTACGCTCGAAGGTGAAAAATGGAGTAAACCAGTTAATGTAGGTTATCCTATTAATACCGTTCATAAAGATGGACCATTAGTAATTAGTGCAGATGCTCAAACCGCTTATTTTGCTAGTGAACGAACAGGTGGTTTAGGAGAAAGTGATATTTATTCAGCAAATTTATCTAACTATAGTTTGTTAGAGAAAGATGGGAAAAAGAAAACAAACTCTGGTTTAAGTATTTTAAAGGGAGTAATTCGCGATGGGTTCCAAGGAACAGGGATAGCATTAGTAGATGTTCAAATATTAGACGCTAACAAAGCGGTTGTTGCTTCAACTACTACCAACGAAAACGGCGAGTATTTTATCACCTTAAAAGGCGGAGCCACTTACACTATTAAAGTGATTAAAAAAGGATATAAAACAGCTGAAGAAAATGTGGAATTAAAAGTTGGTAAAACAGATGTTTTCTCTTTAGAAAAGCAAATCATGCTGAACAAAGACAAATAAAATCGCACAAAAACAATATAAAAACGTTAGCAAAAGTGCTAACGTTTTTTTTATGCCATTATTTAAGATTAAATGTGTTTTAGTGAGGTGTCAACTGTAACTTTTTGCTTATCTTAAACGTCTATTATTTTTATGAAGAATCTCCTGTTTTCTGTTTTTTTAGTGTTTATTACAACTTGTGCAATTCCTCAAAGTTACTTAGTAACTGGAAAAATCTCTGATGAAAAAAATCAGGCATTATCTTTCTCATCGGTTTTAGTTAAAGGAACCACACAAGGCACAAATGCCAATGCAGATGGTTTTTATTCTCTTAAACTTCAACCAGGAACGTATGAGTTGATTTTTCAATATGTAGGCTACAAAAAGAAAATAGAATCAATAGTCGTAACTGGTAATGCTACAAAAAATGTCTTATTAAGCCCCGAAAGCTATGAGTTAAAAGAGGTGGTTATTAAAGATGGTGAGGATCCAGCTTACGCGGTAATACGTCAAGCAATAAAAAAACGAAAATATTATCTAAATCAAGTTAATGCTTTTACTTGTAAAGCATACATCAAAGGATTGCAGCGTTTAAAAGAGTACCCAAATAAAATGGTTAAGCTTTTAAACGCAATGAGTTCAGGTGGAGAAAAAATAGATTCTACTTTATTAGGAGTGGTGTATTTGAGCGAAAGCGAAACAAAATATCATTATCGAAAGCCAAACGACGAAAAGGAAATCATGTATTCTAGTAGAGTAAGTGGTAATAATAAAGCCTTTAGTTTTAATCAGGTAAGTGATATGAAATTTAGTGTGTATGAAAATTTAATATCATTAGATGGATTAAGCGATAGACCTTTTATTTCACCTATTAACGAAAATGCTTTATTATCCTACAGATACAAATTGCTTGGAACTACTTTTGAAGACGGTAAAATGTTAAATAAAATCGAAATAACTCCTAAGCGTAAAACGGATCCTTGTTTTAGAGGCATTATTTATATTCAAGAAAATACTTGGCGTGTTCACAGTGCAGATGTGTATTTAACAAAAGATGCCAAAATTGATTTTGTAGACACTCTTCACATCAAACAATTAAATGCACCTGTAAACGATTCTATTTGGATGTCAACTGGTTTAAATATGACATTTAATTTTAAAGTATTTGGTTTTTCAGGAGATGGATATTTTAACGCTGTGTTTTCTGAATATGATATGAATCCAGTGTTCCCTAAAAAATTCTTTAAAAGCGAAGTCTTAAAAGTGGAAGATGGAGCTAATAAAAAGGATACTACTTATTGGGAAACAACTCGTCCTGTTCCGTTAACTAGCGAAGAGCAAGCGGATTATAGAAGAAAAGATAGTATTGGAAGAATAAAGAATAGCGATCGTTATAAAGATAGTTTAGATAAAAGAGGAAACAAATTTACTCTCTCCGATTTAATTCTTGGGTATAGTTACAATAAAACCGCCAAAAAATTCAGTTTAAACACGTCAGGCCTTTTAACTTCTGGTATTCAGTATAATACGGTGGAAGGAGTTAATGCATCGGTAAAAGTAAACATGACTAAGCGCTACGAAAACAATCGATATCATTCGGTTTCGGCTACAGCAAGGTATGGTTTTTCTAATTATTTGTGGGGAGGTACCGCTAACTGGAAGTATTTACGTACGCCCGAAAAATTTGAATCCTTTAATATAAAAGTAGGAACGAGTGCTTTACAGTTTAATAGTAATGAGCCTATTAATGCTACTATGAATACTTCCTATACATTATTTAACAACGATAATTTCATGAAGCTGTATAAAAAAACATACGTAGATTTTGATTATCGTAAAGAATTAGTAAACGGATTGATTACTAATTTTAAGGCGGAGTATGCCGAACGTTCTGCTCTAAGAAATACTGCAAACGATTTATGGATTGACAATAAAAAGAAGTTATTTACAAGTAATAATCCTTTAAAACCTCATACGGATGATTCGAGCTTTACAGTGAATAATTCATTTATTGTTGAAGTTGGAGTCTCCATTCGTTTTAAACAAAAATATTATACACGCCCTCACGAAAAAATTATTGTTGGCAGCAAGTATCCAATCATCAATTTATCATTTACTAAAGCAATTCCGGGTTTAAACACTAAGGCTGATTATGATTTAGCAAAAATCAGTATTGATGACAATATAAAAATGGGATTATTTGGCACCTTTGCTTATAAATTAAAAGGAGGTTATTTCTTAAGTAATAAGTATGTTGAGTTTATGGATTATAAACACTTTGATGGTAACCAAACCTTGTTAGCGAACAATGATTATTTAAACTCATTTAAATTATTACCTTATTATACTTACAGCACTAAAAACTGGTATGCCGAAGGCCATGCTGAGCATCATTTTAATGGATTTATATTTAATAAAATTCCTTTACTAAAAAAGTATAGAATGCAAGAAGTGGTTGGTGGACATGTATTATTTAATGATAAATTAGACCAGTACTATGAAGTTAATTTTGGGATTGAGCATATCTTTCAAATCATCAGATTGGATTATGTGTTAGGTTATGGTCCTAGTGGGAAGTTTAATCAAGGTTTCTTAATAGGATTAGGTTTAGATTTTTAATAAAAATACAATGAGATATATCGTTTTATTATTTGCGCTTTTAGGAACATGGATAAATTCCATGGCTATAGAATTTCCTATTAAATCATTTACATTACCCAATGGTTTAAAAGTGATTGTATGTGAAAAAAACACCTCGCCCATGGTTCAAATGGAAGTTTGGTATAGAGTAGGTAGTAAAGATGAATGGGATGGAGTGAGAGGAATGGCGCATATGTTTGAGCACATGATGTTTAGAGGCTCCAAAAACTTTAATGGCGAAGGTGATGTATATATTCATGAAATGGAAAAATTGGGCGCTCAGATAAATGCTTACACAACATTTGATAGAACTGTTTATTGGCAAGAACTTCCAAAAGAAAATATCGAAAAAGTATTTGCCATGGAAGCAGATAGAATGGAAAATTTAATTCTTGATCAAAAAGTATTGGATACGGAAAGAGAAGTAGTAGGCGAGGAGTTGAGATTAGGAGAAAACAATTGGTACAACAGAATGTCTTCCGAAAAATACAAACACCTCTATCCAACTGGGCATCCCTATAAAGTAGATGTTATAGGATATTTAGATGAAATTACAAAATTTACTACAAAGCAATGTCAAGATTTTTATGATAAATATTACAGTCCAAATAATGCCTATTTAGTAATTGTGGGAGATGTAAAAGCGGAACAGATGTTTGATTTCGCAAAAAACTATTTTGGAACTATTAAAAAGCAATTGCCTTTAAATGCTAAAAAAACAGAACCTGATTTGTTTTCTTATACACCAACTGTGGAGGATATGCAGATAGATTATCCTGTTCAAATATATTCGTATGCTATTCCTGCTCCAGCAGTTGGCACAGCCGATTATTATAAATTTAATTTATTGAGAGATTTATTATTTACGAATCCAAATTCTATATTAAATAATAGTATTGTGGAGAAAGGAAATTTAGCATACGCTATTCAGCCAGCATCAGATGACTCGAGACTATATAATAACATGGCATCTTTTGATGTCATCATGCAAGCTCAAATGGGAAATGCTAAGGTTAAAAAAATGATATCTAAAGAAATTTATGATATTATAAATGAAGGAATTGAGCAAGAATTAATTGATACTTATGTAAAAAATTTAGAAGCAAGTCAATTATTCCAAAATTTTTCTAATCAAGCTATTGCTGATAAAATTGGCTTTGCTGAGTATTATTTTATGGATTATAAAAAATATAACCAAACAATAGAATCCTATAAAACGATTAAGGCTGAAGAATTAACGGAAATTTGTAAAAAATACTTTAATCCCGAAAACATGAAGGTGATTAATATTAAACCTGCAATGGAATAGTAACTTCTGTAAGGCGCAGGAAATTTTAGTAAATTAGCAAACTAAATTGAAAAAAATAATCTACATATTTTTAATGTTTATTTCATTGTTAGCTTTCAATGGGTGTAAAGTAAAGTATTCCTTAAATGGAGCCACTATCCCAATTGAAGCCAAAACAATTTCGGTGGCGTTTTTTGCTAATAATACAACACTAGGAACGCCGTCTATTAGTCAAAAATTTACCGAAAAACTGAGAGATGTGGTTTCAACACAAACCAATCTTTCATTAATGAAACAAAATGGCGATTTGCAATTTGATGGCGCAATTACCGATTATAATGTTGCTCCAGTATCTATACAAAGTAATGATTTAGCAGCTAATAACCGTTTAACCATAACTGTTAATGTAAAATACACGAATAAATTTGACGCCTCTAAAAATTTTGAACAAAACTTTAGTCGATTTGCGGATTTTAAAGCAAGTACATCTATTTCTTCTCAGGAAGATGTATTATTAACTGAAATAAATAGGCAGTTAACAGAAGATATTTTTAATAGAGCCTTTAATAATTGGTAATGCAACAGCAACAATTTATAGATATTATAAAACAGCCCAATCAACTAGAAACAGCTCATTTAGCTGAATTAGAAGTTTTGATTAGGGAATATCCATTTTTTGAGACAGCTCATTTATTGTACACAAAAGGCTTACATCAACATCAAGCAATTAATTATTCAAAACAATTACGAAAAACGGCCATTATTGCTAATAATAGAAGTGTTTTATATGAATTGCTTCATAGGGTTGATATAAATATTTCGACATCTAAAGAGCTAGAAGTACAAAAAATAGTTGTTGCTGAGGTCGAACCAATTGTGCCAGTGGTAGAACCTAAAGAAGTAACAGGTTCTGTTAGCGTCACAAATAATGACATCAAGGTAATTTATGTAAATACAGTTTCTAGTTCAGTTACTAATAACACAGCGAGTTCTGAAAAAGAGATCATTGAAAAGGAAACAGTTAATTCTGAATTAAATATTGTAAAAACGATAGAAAACGAAACGGAAGTTCCAGCTCCTGAATTTGACATCGATAAATTGAATAAGCATATTGAACAAGAAATAAATAAAGAAATTATTCAATCTTATGTTCAAACAGACATTATTAAAACCCACGAATTAGCTAAAGAGGACAAAAAAGAACCGAGTTCGTTTGCTGACTGGTTAAAAACTATTCAAAAAGAGTCGCATACTTTTCAAATTGAGACAAAAAACGAAACGCAAAAAGATGAAAAAAACACACAAAAAAGCCAAGAAAAAGCTGAAATTGGCAAAAAATCAATCGTTTTTGAGCAAAAAAAGCAATTAATTGATAAAATCATCGAGTCTGACCCTGGAAGAATTAAATTAGGGACTAATAAATTTTTTACCCCAGCAACCGATGCAAAGCAAAGTTTATTAGAAAACGAACACCTGGTGACTGAGACTTTAGCGAAAATTTATGCTTTACAAGGAAATATTTCTAAGGCAATTCGTGCATATGAAATATTAAGTTTGAAATTTCCACAAAAAAGTGTTTACTTTGCATCCCTTATAGAAAAACTGAAAACTAACAAATAAATTATGCAAGCAATTTTAACCATCGCCATCATCATCGTATGTGTATTACTAATCTTAGTAGTATTAGTTCAAAACTCAAAAGGTGGAGGTATCTCTAGTAACTTCTCAGCAGCTAATCAAATTATGGGTGCCCGTCGTGGTACTGATTTTATTGAGAAAGCAACTTGGACATTAGCTATCTTATTATTAGTATTTAGTTTATTATCTACTCCTAAAAAAAGTGGTTTAACAGAAAGCACAGATGAAACAGAAGGTTCTATTACAAAAGCAAAAGCAAGTGGTGCAGTAATGCCAGCTGCTCAGCCTGCTCAACCAGCTGCTGCTCCAACTGCTACAGCAGGAAATTAATAGTTGAAAATATTTTTATAAAAAGCAGAACAATAGTTCTGCTTTTTTTATATTAGTATGTTCTTAAAAAATAAACTAGCAAAAAATATGTCAGCAGTAAAAGCAAACATAAAAACGGAATCTAAAAATAACGCGAAAACCTTTTTCGGTTTTCAAAATACAGATTACCCCTATTTAATTGGATTGGGTATAATTATATGCTTAATTGCCTATATACGTTCTAATTTTTTAAATGTACCATTTGAAAGAGATGAAGGTTCTTATGCCTATTGTGGTAATATTATTTTAGATGGAGCGATACCATTTAAAGATATTGGTTCTCAACGTTTACCTGGCGTATTCTACTCTTATGCAGTTATGGTAGCCATATTTGGTTACACATTAAAATCACTTCACATTGGATTTATTATTTTAAATATAATTAGTGCTATTATTATTTTTTTAATAGGTAGAAGATTGTTTAATAATGCCGCCGCAATAGCATGTGCACTTTGTTGGGCATTATTATCCATGAATATGGGAATTTCTGGATTCACTATTCAATCAGAACATATAGTGGCACTTTTTGCATTAGCTGGAATTCACTTTTTAATTAGATATTTCGATAAAAAATCATTTTATCTAATTACACTCTCTGGATTATTTTTCTCTTTTGCTTTTGAGGTGAAGCAAACTTCTTTTTTCTTGGGCTTATTTGCGGGAATTTTATTGGTTGGGAAACAATTTTTTGAAAAAGACAGAGATTTTAAACGGATTATTTTATCAGTTTTAATTTTTAGTGCGGCTGTTATTATACCAGTTGCTTTAGATTTATTTATTGTTTGGAAACGCGGTGGATGGGAAGATTTTAACTATTGGTTTTTTGATATTAGAAAAGAATATTCTTCGGTTATTTCTTTTGATCAAGGGATTGATTACTTGAAAATGAGTTGGCCTGGCATGTACAATAATTATAAGTTTATCTGGATTGTATCGGCTATTGGCTCGTTGTCTATATTTTTAACTAGTGTAAAATGGTGGGTTAAATTGGCGGTTCTTGGTTTTTTTGGTTTTGGTTTTTTAACGGTTATGCCAGGTAATCACTATTACGGACATTATTTTTTACAGTGGGTGCCAGCGGTCTGTATTAGTGCTGGAGCTTTTTTCTTTTCAGTAGAAGAAATTATTAAAACAAGATTTAATTTAAAAGCGGCATCAAGATATATTGCCTTAGGGATTCTAGTGTTAGCCTCTTTTTCAAATATCAGTGCTTTAAAAAAGTATTATTTCAATACCAATTCTACTCAATTATTACGTCAGGTATATGGTTTAAATCCCTTTCCAGAATCAAAAGTGATTGCTGATAAGCTAAACACGATGATGAAGCCAGAAGATAAATTGGCTGTGTTTGGAACCGAAATTCAAATGTATTTTTATACGAATAAAATTTCTCCTTCACGTTTTGCGGGTTCAGGGGCTTTATTAGAGTTCCCAATTAAAAAGGCAGAAGAATGGCAAAAAGAGTTTATGAGTGATGTAGAGAAAGCAAATCCACGTTTTTTAGTGTTTTATTCTCATCCAATCTCTTGGTTAGCACATCCAAACGTTAATAATTTAATTTTTCCTTGGTTTGATAAATTTAGTGCAGAAAAGTATAACTTAATTGGTTATGCCGATATGTATGATAATATGACCAATTATGTGTGGGCCCCAAATATTGATTTAGTAAATAGTCCTCCAAAATCTCAATACAAGATATTTGTGTTTGAAAGGAAACCTTAAAAAAAGAACCCTGAGAATTTTCTCAGGGTTCTTTTTTTAGAATCTCGGTAATTAAACAAGATTTTTATTGTTTTCTCTATTGCTTTATAATTTTTTTAGTGGCTATTAATTTTTCTTTATCATATATGTTTAAGAAGTATATTCCATTTTGTAAACTAATCACATCAATTTCTTTCTTATAGTTTTCCTGCAAGATTTCTCTCCCAGTTATATCAGTTATCCTAATAAAAATGTCATTATTTGAGAAATGAGCGTTAGAAATTTTTAGCTTGTTATTTGTTGGATTTGGGTAAATGGAAAAAACTTCGTTTTCACTATTTCTTTCAACTTCAAATGTAAATACTGAAAATAGGGGGCACATATTCGCTGCAAATAAGTTATAAAAATTATTTGTCACATTAAGATTGGAAATTGTAGAAATAAAATTGTCTGGTACGCAATTTTTACTGCTTGTAGAGTTAGAATTATTGCCATTAAAAACATTTAAAGTACTTGTGTTTGCAGAAATGTTTAGACAAATATCATTAAATAATGAGTCAAATTGAACAAATCGAAAATTATTATTATTTTCTCGTTTTACTGTAATTATTTGATTATTGAAATTTAATAAATTACAAAAGTAACTTTGTCTATCATTATCATATCGAACAGATTGTAAAATGTTCCCTAATGTGTCAATTCTTAAAATATATTCTGTAGTATCTTGTTTGTATTTGCAAATTAAATTATTGTTTAAGAATTCAATATCTGTAATTTGATTTTCTTTTAAAGAATCATTAGGAATTATTTTTTTATTCCAAAGAGTATTTCCTAGTCCATCTACACAGCTTATAGAAGCAGTTTTACCTATAAAATTAGATGTTTGATTGTAACCTCCTACATAAAATTTATTATTATAAACATAAGCATCTCTGATAGAGTAGACATTCGAAGAATATTCAGTTACTATATTTGAGGTTAGAGAAAGTTTGGAAATATAATCAGATGCCCATCCCATATTATTGTTAAAAAGCATCAGTTCATTATTTGCTATTTTATTTATAAACTTCGCAGAATAAGAAAAGTTATATTTAAGGTTTGTAGATATATTTCCTAAGCTATCAAAGGTGATAAAATTTGTTTTATCGAGAGACATAGTTGCATTAGGGTAAACTGAATATCCAGATACAGATGCTAAAAATTGGTTTGGATTGATTTCAATAATAGATTCAACAATCGGAGGACTATAAGGTATTCCTCCTAAATTGGTTGCATTTGCAGAAAAGTCCAATTGCCATTTCCTATTAAAATTTTTATCATACATTGATAAGTATGAATTACTATATGTTTTAGTAAGAATATTGTAATCTTTTGAATTAGTAATAATATTTCCATTTGATGTTATGAATAAATCTTTAGAGTCAGAATTTTTAAGAAATAAAGTATCGCCATTTGGCTTTATTTTGAGTATTACTGGAGTTGAAAATTCTATACCATCTTGGTCATGTAATACTATTAAAATATTACCGTCATTAGAATTGAGAATTTTGGTAGGGAATATCGGAGAATTTATTGAAGTATTGTTTATTTGATAGGTTTTTAATTGTCCTAATCCATTAAAACAGATGAAAAATGTGATTAGAAAAAATATTTTATTCATGATTTTATATTTTTAAAATTAGGTTATAAAAAGTTATACTGATAGTTATAACAGTAATAAAAAAAACATTGAATATGAAAATAAGATTAATCCCACTTCTTATCAATAATATAATTAGGTCGTCTTTTTACTTCGTCTAAAATTCTCCAAATGTATTCGCCTAATACGCCAAGCATTAGCATAATTAAACCACCAATAATTAGTAATACAATCATAATGGGCGCCCAGCCGTTAAATGGCGTTTCTAAAAAGAAATAGGCATACACAATATTTAAGGCATACAAAAAACCAGATAGGGCAACAATGCCGCCTATACTGGTTAATAATCTTAAAGGAAAGTAACTCACGTTTAAAAATGCCGAGTAGAAATTTTTAAAACGTTTAAAAAAATTGTATTGAGATTTTCCTATCGTTCTATCTAATTTGTCATAAGGTATAAACTTCACTTTAAAGCCTGCCCATAATATATCATACTGATAAAAACGATTTTTTTCAGTTAATGAATTAATGGCATTCATTGGTTTTCTATCAATCAAGGCAAAGTCAAATCCACCAGGTGGTACATTTGGCAACATCATTTTATAAAACAACCTAGACGTAAATTTTTTAGTAGCTGAAGTGCCATGTGATTGACGGTAACTAATGACTATTTCATTACCATCTTTCCACTCATTAAGCATTGCTGTCACTTGTTTTGGAGGATCTTGTAAATCCGCTGCCATGTTAATTACTACATCGCCAGTAGCATTTTCCCAGCCTGCTAAAATAGCGGCCATTTGCCCAAAATTTCGTGAAAAGGAAATAATCTTAACGTGATTGTCTTTTTTATTAAGTTCTATGAGTTCGTTCAGGGATTCATCTTTTGAGCCATCATTTACGAATAATAATTCATAGGTGTCATTCGGAAAATGAGTGGTCAATTCATAAGTGATTTCCTCATACAATTGAGTTAAAGCACCTTGATTTTGATATACCGCAAAACAAACAGAAATGTGACTCATAAAAATTATTTTTTTGGTCCTTTTTCACACATTAAAAAGATACTGCTGCATAAGTCAGGGTATTGTTGGCCTAATTGGTAGCATCCTTCTAAATATTCAGGAGAAATAATATCTGTTCCTAATAATCGATCCCACTGAAAGTTAGCCAATGCTTTAAAGAAAATACCTGAGCGGTGAACGACGTTTAATCCTGCCGCTTTTGCGTCTCTTTCTAAAGTATCTAAGGTATAAGTAATATTATGACCGTGTTCTTTTTCTGCAGGAGTAACTGCTGAATTATGGCTAATTAAACCCATTTTAACAGCTATTTGACGTGAAGGTGCATTGGCATTTGGGCAAACTAAAAAGAATCGTCCGTTATCACTCAACCACTCATCATTGATTCTTTTTAAAACAGCTACAGGATTATCAATATGTTCTAAAACATGCGTTAAAACAATATTGTCGTATTTGGTTGGCAAAGTGGCTGTTTCAAATAACGAGTTAATGAATTTAACTTTAGTGCCAAATTCTTTTTTTGCAATTTCAATGGCTTCATCAGAAGCTTCCACGCAAGTGATGTCTTCAAAATGAGGTAAAAAACGGCGTGTAAAGTCACCTTTAAAGCTACCTAGTTCTAAAAAGTTACCATCTTTAAAAAATGGAGTGAATGATTTTAACATAAATGGGTGCATGACATCAAAATCAAAACCATAAGCATATTTATGATCTTTCGTGTCTTTTAATTCAGCGTTATAATTTCTTTGATTACTCATAGTTTATTGTTTTTTATTTTGAGATTCATAATTAATGAATCATTTTTTGTTTCTATTTCTGTAAAGTTATATTTTTTATAAAAATTTATTGCAGGTGTGTTATCCTTATTGACTTCTAATTTTATCTCTTCATAATTATTAATAGATGCATATTGAATACACATTTCTATTAATTCAGAAGCTACTCCTGTCCCCATATTTTCTTTTAATACGCTCACATTGGTAATGAATCCAAAATGGTTTTCTTGATTAAAATAAGTAGCTATTAAGCCAATTAATTGTTGGTTATTCCATGCTTCAAAAGTAATAGCATATTGAGAAATTTTAGTTGCATATTCTTCAATATTTACTCTTGAATCTAATTTTGGAATAAATGCATCATTACAAAGATTCAGATGTAAAAGAACGTCGTTTTTAGTTGCTGTTTTTGTTTGGTATGTAATGCTGTTTGTTTGCACGAATTTATAAGTACTAAATTTAAGAAATTATTCTTCTAAAATAGCAATTCCGAAACCATATCTTCCAAATTCATTGCCATTATACAATAAATATACTTTTTCATCGCATTTAAATATATGCGGATAGCACATCATATCCGAATCCCATCCTTCATCAGAGTATTTTATACCAGCATTAGCCTCATCTCTTGTCCAATTAATTAAATCATCAGAATAGGCATATCCTAATCGATAACCACGAGTTTTATCTTTTCTAAATCCTGTTGCCTCTCTATAACAAAAATACATATGGTATCTGTTGTTATGATGCAGAACTGTTGGTAAAGCTTGGCACTCATCCAAGTTTAAAAAATCGGGTATGATTTGTTTGGCTTCTTCTTTAATCCAGTTGATGCCATCTTTTGATGTAGCATGACCAATTTTATAGACTCTTTGGGCTCCTTCATCAACTGTATCAATCCAGCGCGTTCCAAACATGTACCACATATGATAAACGCCATTGTATATTTGAACAAAACTATCGCCAACTAAAAAAGGTTCGTTTGGAGAATTTGTAAAAACTGGTCCATGACCAACTTTTTCAAATGTTAAACCGTCATCATTACTAATTGCTAAGCCAGTTGATGTTTCAACAGAAACGGATACTCTTCGGCTCCAACCGCAAGTATATGCTAATATTCTGTTTTTTTCTTTTAAGAGATTAATAGGAAAAATACCATGTTCGTCAAATGTTCCTAATTCTCCTAAAGAAATAATTGTTTTGTTTGAAATATTTAAAAATGTTTTAAAATCTTTACTCATGTCAACAAAAGCAACATGGCTCAAAAATTTACCAGTTTTTAAATCGGGTTCTCTTGTCGAAAAGTAGATTCTCACAAAATCATCAAATACTAAGGTTTGAGGAGATTGAGCAAATTCTACACAATTATTGGCAAGTTTATGTTCAACAGGATTAAATATTCTTCCTAATTTTTTCCACTTCATGTTTTTATCTTTAAAGTAAATCTCCTTCTAATTCAGCTAATCCAAAGCCTTCACGTCCAACAGCATTTCCTAAATACATCATATAAATTTTGCCATCCAATTCAAATACATGGGGATAGCTAATCATTTCAGAATCCCAACCTTCTTCTGAAACATCGATGCCTGCTTTTGAATCATCGCGTTTCCAATTAATCAAATCATCAGATGAAGCATAGCCAATTCGATATCCATTTTGTTTTCCTCTGTAATCTAAACCATATCGATAACAAAAAAACATGTGATACTTATTATTGTGATAAAACACATCAGGACTAGCTTGGGCCTCATTACTATCAATACGCGATTCTATTAAATCTTTATCTGCTTTTGTCCAATTGAGTCCATCTTTAGATGTGGCCATCCGAATTTTATAAACAGGTTCTGGTTTCCCATTATTCGGAATCCAATTTCTTCCAGCTATATAAAACAAATAATAGGTATCATTAAAGTATCTTATTTTTGGCCCACTTAAAATAAATGGTTCATTAATGCTATAGGAAAGAATGGGACCACCTTTTCCTATTTTCTCGAAAGTTTCTCCATTATTTTTGCTAATGCCAGCACCAATGGCAACATTAAAGGGAACTGATTCGCATCGAGTCCAACCAGCATAATATGCCCAAACATCCTCACCCTTTCGAATGACAGAGGTAGGGTAGGTGCCAAATTCATCGAAACAGCCTCTTTCTCCTAATTTAAAAATAGGTTCTTTGGCAATATTTAAAATGTTGAATAAATTTTTTCTATCTAAATCAACATAAGCAGAGTAACTTACATATTGCCCATTTTCATCAGCGTTTGGTCTGCACGAAAAATAAACTCTAATAAAATCATCAAATTTTAGAACAGCGGGCGCTTGAGCAAAGCTTTTTAACCAATCTCTGTCTTTAATTTCCTGAGGGATAAAAACCCTTCCTTTTTTAATCCATTTAAACATGTTACTTAAAAATTTATTGCATAGAGTAAGCTGAAGTTATATATTCAGTTACTGCTTCTTTTGGGTTAAACATCATCACATCGATTATTGAAAGAAAGGGAACAAAATCATTTTTAAACTGAGGGTAAGTAATATTATTTGCTTTTAAAAATTGTAGTTCTAATCCTTCATTCTTAAAATCTTCTTTGCTATATAATTCAACTCCTCCAATAGGATTGATATATGTAGTTGCCTTTCTTGCTTTACAAAGCTCGATGACTTTATTTTCTGCTTTTAAATCATGATTAATAGGAATCGATGAAGAAATAATTAAAGGAGTTTTAATGTCGAGGTATTGATTAATCTCTTTTATTGAATTAAAAATAAATGAGAATAAATTTCGCTCTTCATACATTAAAATGCTTTCAATGATTGGGTAAACAAAATTAAATTGTGGTGCTTTTCGGTACGACTCTGTAATGCGATTTAATGTTTTTTTTCTCTCATTAGGCCATTCGTCGGACAAAAAACGATCTTTTATGTTCAAATAATCTGAATCTTTTTTTAATGGCAAAGTGATATAAGCATCAACACCATTTACTAAAATTCTGTTTCTGTTAATCCAGCCTTTTTTTGTGAATTGAATGTTATCGTAAATAATAAATTCATCAACCGCATTCATCAATTGAAAATATCCGATATACGGAAACAGATATGGTTGCATGATTGCTACCTTCATTTAAGAGATGCTATTTATGATAGTACAGATTTTTTCAATGATGTCTTTTTCTAAATCAAAGTATAACGGAAGACACAATACTCTTTTTGAAATATCTTCAGAAACTGGACATTCATAATGTTCTCTCAAAAATGGTAAATTATTTAAAGACGGGTAAAAATAACGACGAGTATTTATGCCACTTTTAAATAGAGTCTCTTTTGCCGCTAACAATGTTGATTCATCTTTAAATACTACAGGATAATAGGCGTAATTATAAGATGTGCCTTGTGGTATAGTCGGACGAAAAATGATGTTAGGAGATAATAATGCAGTATAATAATCAGAATGACTTTTTCGAGCGGTTATTAGTTCATCAAGTTTAGGTAAATTACATAAACCCATAGCGGCATGAAATTCACAGTTTTTACCGTTAATCCCTTGTGTAAAATAATCATCGCCAACATGTCCAAATGAATGGTATAAGGTCATTAATTTAAGAACTTCTGGATCTTTTGCGGTAACAGAACCTCCTTCTATTGTGTGAAATAATTTGGTGGCATGAAAACTACAAGTGCTCACATCTCCAAACTCGAAAATAGCTTTGTTTTTATACTCTACCCCAAATGCGTGAGCAGCATCATAAATAACTTTAAGATTATGTTTTGAGGCAATTCTCTCTATTTCTTCAACATCACATGGGATACCATACACATGTGTAGCTAAAATGGCAGTGGTTTTTGGGGTAATTAATGCTTCAATTTTTGTTGCATCTATACAAAAGGTTTCGTTTGAAATATCACAGAATACAGGTTGACAGCCCTCCCATAATAAAGAGTTTGTTGTGGCCACATAAGAGAATGGAGTTGTGATTACCTCTCCAGTAATATTTAATGCTTTTATTGCTAATTGAATAGCAATAGTTCCATTTGAAACGAATAATAAATTATTAAGGTTTAATTTTTTGCAAATGTCTTTTTCTAATTTCTGTACTAAAGGACCTCTGTTTGTTAAGTGATGATTTTGCCAAATACTATTTATTAACTCCGAGTATTCGTCAAGAGGTGGTAGGTATGACTTAGTTACATTTATCATAAAATACGAATCGATTAAGCACTAAATATAGCTAATATTAAGTTATTTTAACTCATAATTTATGTAATTATTAACCAGAAATTATTGATAATTAGATATAGTTAAAATTTATTTGTACATAATATTTCACGTACTAGTTAAACTGCATCACTTACTAGATATTTGCACGCACTTATTGGTTTAATTGAATGGTATCAATTTGAATGGTTAATTTAGCTTAAAAATTTATTGAATTATGAAACCAATGTATGTTTGCCTTTTAAGTATGGTCTTTGCCTACAACTTGAGGGCTCAAATTCCCCCCTATATTCCAACAAACGGATTAGCGGCTTATTATCCTTTTGATGGAAATGCTAATGATATTTCTGGCAATAATAATCACGCTGTTGTAAACGGGCCAAGTTTAACATCTGATCGCTTTTCGAATTCGAATTCAGCCTATTTATTTGATGGATTTAGTAACTATATGTCTGTTAATTTAACTAGTACCTTAACTACTAATTGGACTGTTAGTGGATGGTATAAAATTGAACCAGATAATTCGTTTAATTCTTATTATGCATTTGGTTTAGGATACTCACCTAATGCTAATGGTTTTGGCTTTGGCGGTACTGGTCATTCTTGCTATCCAATGAAGTACGGAATGTATGATGGTGGTAACGGATCGGGATGCAGCGCCTCAGAGAGTTTGCATGGTTCTACAACACCAGATTATTCTCAGTGGATGCATGTTGTTTTGGTGAAATCCGGAAGTAATTATTCATATTATTTAAATGGAGTAAATGATGGGAGTAAAACACTAGGTACTATGACTATAGGAAATTTTGTGATTGGTAAAAGAGCTGATAATATTTTGTTTTATAATGGGAAAATGGATGAAATTGGCATTTGGAATAGAGTGTTAACTCCTAATGAAATTGCAACAATACACTCTGGATTAGTTTCTGTTTCCGAAATAACAAAAAATGAGACCGTTATTGTGTATCCAAATCCAAGTAATAAAGAAGTTAGTTTAAATGTGAATAAAGCCTATTTAAATACTGATTACATATTAACGGATGTTTTAGGGCAAACATTGCTAAAACAAACTATTGCAAATGAAGATTTAACTATAAATTTAGAAGAGTTTGCTTCTGGCATTTATTTTCTAAATATTCAGGGTATAGCTCCTATTAAAATAATTAAAGAATAGGATTTATTATTAATATAGCAATAGAATAATAGTAAACATGTTTGCTAGTTTTTTTGTAAATTCACAACTGGAAATATAGCCGTAAAAATCACTTATGCATTTTATTAATAATACTATAAAATACTTCTTAATAGTATTATTTGTTTTTTCTTTTGGAAAAGTAGTTCCGCAGTCCTGTCCAGGCTCATTGTTATTAGACGCCAACAATTTGGCTGTTGATTTGCCATCTACAAATCAGTATTATTCTGGAACTAATTCGGGATATACTTGGGAATGTTGGTTTAAATTAAATCAACCCTTTGGAGCCGATATGAGACCGCTAATTTGTGCATTAGATGGTGTTTTATTTGAAGATCAATGGTTGGGATTTGGATGGCAAGGCGGATGGTTTAATGAGCCAGTAACCAGATTAGTTTTTAAAGTAGATGGACCAAGTAGTGCGTTCCCAACGGGACCTAATTGCAGTTATGAGCCAATTGGTGGGTTTGTCATTGGCACCTGGTATCACGCTGCAGGCGTTATGGATTACGCTAACCAAATTGCTAAATTATATGTGAATGGCGTACTCGTTGATTCTAAACCTATTACTACAGCTCCCATCACAAGAGTAATACCAACGCAATTAGGCTTAAACTTTGGAGGCACTATTATGCCATTGTATGGTAATATGGATGAGGTAAGAATTTGGACCAGAGTATTATCGGCATCAGAAATTGCTTCGAACTTTGATAAGTGCTTGTCAGGATCAGAACCGAATTTATTTCTGTATTATAGATGCAATCAACCGGGCGGCAGTGCGGTTTTGGATGCAACAATAAACAATAATACAGGTGTTTTTTCTAATGCTCCAAGTTGGTCTACACAACAGCCTATTATCACCGGAACCGCTTGCGCATCTGCTTCTTCAAGTTTTTCAGTAAATGTAACTTCAATTTGTCAAGCTAATAATACAGCAAACGCTACAGCAACCGTTTCGAGTAACGCCATTAGCCCTTCATTTTCTTATTCATGGACAAATTCAAGTGGTGTAGTCGTTTCTCAAACAAATAATACTACAACGTTTTCAAATACAGTGTCAAATCTTGCAAATGGGTTATATACCTTAACGGCTCAAATGAATACTGCATGCGGCACAGTTACTTCATTAACCAAAACCCTTAGTGTTAATTGCACTTCTTCTTTAACAATACCGCCCTGCAAAGGTATTATGACAGGAACAGGAATGAGTATTTGCAATCAATACAGTTTTAGTATCACTCCTTCTCAAACAATCACGCCATTTAATTATGGCAGTCAGGGATATGCATGCACGGGTGCTACTATGCCAGATGTTTCTTTTAATATTTTAGGGCCACCATGGAGAGTTATGAAAAATAACTGGTTTTTTCAATCTTCGGTTGCTGGAGAGATTAGAGGTTTTACAAGTTCAGGTGTCCTACAAACTATACCTTTTTCGCCATCCCAAACAATAACACCTCTTAGTTATTCTGGGACATTTGTGCAATTTGCTATTAATGGAGTTGCCACTGGTTCTTTGGTAAATCAAGCTACTTATTCCATTTCCTTAGCATCATCCTTACATTCTTCAAATAATTACACTTATTGTCCCACCTCAAGTAGTGTAGCAATTAGTCCAACTATTCCTTCTCAAGGTGGGCCGTGGACCTACTCTTGGCAACCTGGCGGATTAACTGGAAATCCTATTAATGTTAATCCTCTAACGAATACAGTTTACACAGTTACAGCAACATCTAGTGGAGGTTGTGTTTCTACAACTTCCGTTAATGTCAGTATTAATTGCCCGCAGCCTCCATTATGTTCTGGGAATCAGGGCAACTTTGTTTTTTTAGAAGACTTTGGTTCAGGAAATATGCTCTATGGCCCAGCTTTACCTGCAGGTACAACTAATTATATTTATCAAACTGGCACTCCAGCAAATGGAACATATGTTATTTCAAATTTGAGTAACCCATCTGGCGTTAACGCTGGTTATGTAAATGATGGAGATCATACTGGAAATTTAAATGGATATATGATGGTTGTTAATTCAGATTATCCTGCATCTGAAGTTTACAGAAAGCAAGTGACAGGGCTTTGTCAAAATACTACGTATGTGTTTTCTGCATATTTATCTAATAATAATACACCCTCTACTCCCACTACTGTTTGTGGCGGATATGTATACGCTAATGTCAAATTCCAAATAGAGTACCCTCTAGGAACTATTCAAAATTTTGTTACAACAGGTAATTTACCTTTAGGATTATCAAATACAACGCTAAATTGGCAGCAGTATGGTTTTTCTTTTACAACATTGCCTGGACAAACTTCAGTAGATATTGTATTAAAAAATAACGCGCCCGGCGGATGTGGTAATGATTATGTTGTAGATGATATTTCTTTAGCTCCTTGTGGGCCAGGAGTAGCATTAAGTATTGTTCCAAATCAAACTGTTTTTTGTATTGGTGATGCGGTTGATATGCAATCAAATTTCACGTCTGGAAGTTATATAAACCCACAATATCAATGGCAGTTTAGTAATGATGGAGGTGTTACTTGGGCTAATGTAACAGGTGCTACGTCTCCTAATTATAACATATCATCCTTGTCATCTGCTCAAGGTGGACAATATCAATTATTAGTTTCAGAAAACGGAAATATAACTTCATCGTCATGTCGTATAATAGCTGGCCCAATAGGATTTTCTGTTTCTAATGGAGTCACTGTTGTTTCATCTTCAACAATTTGTTTGGGAGCAAGTTCAATAATTTCAGCCTCAGGAGTTAGCACATATAACTGGAGCAATGGAGCTACTACAAATTCAATTTCGGTCTCACCAACTTCAACAACAATTTATTCTGTAACTGGTTCAGTAGGCACTTGCACAAGTCAAGCTATTACAACAGTAAGTGTTATTCCTTCTTACTCTATTAGTGTATCTGGTAATACACTTATTTGTTCCGGCCAAACTGCAACTTTAACAGCAAATGGAGCCCCTTCTTATTCATGGAGTAACGGCGCTTCAACATCTAGTTTAGTCGTTACACCTAACGTTAATGCAACTTATAGTGCCTCGGCTTCAGGATCTCTTTGTGCAAATACATCAGCTATTACTGTAAGTGTTATTCCTATGCCAACTATCACAGTTAGTTCTAATACTTCAATTTGCCAAGGAAATGGTTCGGCAACACTCACAGCCATCGGAGCAAGTACATATACATGGACAAATTCATCGTCATTGTCATCACCAACTAGCAACAGTGTTATTGCATCACCAAATATGACATCAAGTTATACTGTGACTGGCGTAACTGGTATATGTTCTAATACAGCGGCGGTTACAGTTAGTGTTAATTTATCACCAACTATTACAGCAGTTTCATATAGTAATACAACCTGTGGATTAAGTAATGGGGCAATTACTATTTCGTCTTTACCTGTTGCTAACACTTATACCTGGAGTTCAGGAATTGGTTCAATAAGCAATTCTGTTAGTTCTTTGTCGGCTGGAAATTATACGGTATCTGCATTCAACGGTGTTTGCCATGTTTCTACTGTTGTGCCAATTTCAAGTTCCATTCCATTACAAATAATAACCAGTACAATAACGGGCTCTGATTGTGGAATAAATAATGGCAGTATATTTTTAACAGATAATTACACAAATTCTATTTATTCATGGACTCCAAATGTTTCTGCTACCAATAGTTTAACTAATCTTGCACCTGGATCATACTCTGTTTTGATTTCAAATGGAGCGTCGTGCTCAACATCTTCGGTATTTGTTGTAAATCAATTAAACGGTCCAAGTTCAATTACTGTAAATCAAAATAATACGATTTGCGAAAGTACAAATGGTAGTATTAGTATTACAAGTGTATCAAATGGTGTATCACCTTATCAATTCTCCTTTGATAATAACGGTTATACTTCTGTAAGTACATTTTCAAATTTAGCACAAGGGATCTACACTATTACTGTAAAAGACGCGAATGGTTGCGTTTATACAAACACATACACTATTGAAAAACTGTCTGTTACTTCAAATATCGAGTTAACTAAAAAATTCCCTACTTGTAACGCAAATGACGGTTCATTTGTTATCAGCAATATTACGGGAGGTACAGGTCCTTTTCTTTTAAGTTTTAATGGGCTTTTATTTGCGACAGATACAATTTTTGAAGAGGTAGGACCTGGTAGCTATTCTTTGGTTATTAGGGATTCAAATTTATGTGAAACCAATTTGATTTTAGAAATGCCAATTGATAAGAATGATTATACTCTGTATGTTCCTAATACATTTACTCCTAATAAAGATTTATTAAATGACACATGGTTTGCGAAAGCTACTTGTATTAATGCATTTAATTGTCTCATTTTTAATCGCTGGGGAGAAAAAATCATGGAGTTGAAAGATATTAATGAAGCTTGGGACGGAACCTATAAAGGTAAAAATGTACCTGATGGCGTTTATGTGTATTTAATTGAAGCAGAAACAAATGATGGTACCATCTATAAAAATGGGCACATTACTTTATTTAGATAATTTAATTAAAACTCTCAATTGCCATTTCATAGCCTTTTAATCCAAAGCCACTAATGCTTCCTTTGCAATGTTTTCCTAAATAAGAAACGTGTCTGTAATCTTCTCTTGCAAAAACATTACTGATATGAACTTCAATCACAGGTGTTTTAATTCCTGCAATAGCATCAGCAATAGCAACAGATGTATGGGTATAGGCTCCAGCATTTATTACAATGCCGTCGTAGCTAAATCCTATTTCGTGTAGTTTGTTAATCAACTCTCCTTCTACATTGCTTTGATAGTAGCTTAATTCAATATTTGGGAATTTTGTTTGTAGTGTTTTAAAATAATCTTCAAATGATTGAGTACCATAAATTTCTACTTCTCTTTTTCCTAAAAGATTCAAATTTGGACCATTGATTATTGCTATCTTTAACACGTCGTATATTTTTATTAATTCAAAAATACTCATTACTCTGCAACTTTGGAAATCAAATATTAATGATTTTAAGTACTATCTTCAGGTAGAAAAATCACTTTCAGAAAACTCTATAGTTTCGTATGAAAGCGATATTCAAAAGTTAATAGCATTTATAGAGATGTTTTATCCTTCTAAAAAGCCTTCGGATGTATCTTTACAAACCTTACAAGAGTTTTTAAAATATATTGCTGATTTTCATTTTACAGAAACAACTCAATCACGCATTATATCTGGCATCAAGCATTTTTTTAAATTTTTAGTTCTTGAAAATTACATTCAAACTTGCCCAGCAGAGTTACTAGAAACACCTCGGATTAAACGTAAACTCCCCGTTTTTTTAAGTGTAGAAGAAATTGATTTAATGCTATCTTTTATTGATAGGAGCACTCCCGAAGGCGAACGTAATTTAGCCATGCTCGAAACCATGTATAGTTGTGGTTTGCGTGTATCTGAATTAATTTCTTTAAAATTAAGCGATTTACATATTATTGATGGTTTTATTAGTGTTATTGGAAAAGGGGATAAGCAACGTTTAATTCCTATTGGAAAATCAGCTCTTCGTTTAATTGATAACTATCTCACACATCATCGCAGTCATATTAAGATTAAAAAAAATAATGAGGATATGATTTTTTTGAGCAAGCGCGGAACTCCTATTACTCGTCAAATGGTGTTTTACGTGATTAAAGATTTAGCAGAAAAAGCTGGAATAAAAAAGCCTTTGAGTCCTCACACATTGAGGCATTCGTTTGCAACTCATTTGGTAGAAGGTGGTGCCGATTTACGCGCGGTGCAGGAAATGTTAGGTCACGAAAGTATCACAACTACGGAGATTTACACTCACTTAGACCAGCATTTTCTTCGCGAAAATATTTTGAGTTATCATCCTCGAAATATTTTAAAATAATTTTTGATCTTCAATAAAGGGAGAAAATATTTTAGGAACCCTCACATTAAATCCAGTTCGTTTATTGAATTCAGTCACAAAATAAATCACTAATTCTGGCATTAATTCGTGAGTAGGAGTGTGTACAAAAAAATAGATTTCTTCTAACCCATTATCAATCCAATGTTTTAAACGAGTAACCCATTCATCCATTCTTTTGTAATCTGTTGTATGTAAATCATTTGCCACAAAACGGATAAAGGCAGTTTTTGTTGTTAAACGTTGATGCAACACATCTCTTCTGCCAGCTGTGTCAGTTGTTAAAAGTGTAAGGTTATTTTTATAAAAATAATTGCAAATGTTTTTTAATACAGCTTCGTTTTTAAACCACGATTCATGTCTTAATTCAATGGCGCATTTACTTAAAGCTACTTCATCACAAAAATCTAGTAAATCATTAATTTTCGTGCTATCATAATGAGGAGGCAATTGTAAAAAAGGCATCCCTAATTTGTGTTTAAAATACTGATTGGTTGCCATGATTTCTCTCATGTAATCCGCATTTTGTTTAATCAAAGGCGTATGACTAACAATTTGATTAACCTTCGGGCAAAATTTAAAGTCGCTAGAAGTGATGTCAATCCAATGTTCAATTGTATCTCTATCTAATGATTTGTAATGAGAGATATTTAATTCAATGCTATTAAATTGCTGACTGTAATACTTTGCCACATCTTTTGTTTTTGTTTTTTTGGGATAAATCTTACCAATAAATCCTGCTTCAGACCAAATTGGGCAGCCAACATAAACAGAACATTTATTGGCTTTTACTCCACCTAAAACTTTTACAGTACCAGTATGATCTTCTGGTAATGTAAAATCAACGGTTTCAATATTTGATAATCTTCCAAATTCCATTATTCCATTAATTCGGTTTGTTCGTCGTTATATAAATCTTTTACTGAGCCAAAGCCAATAACATCTTGCATCACGTTTCCTTCTCTCAATTCAACAGCGCGCATGAGTTTTTGTTTTCCAAATTTATCTTTTAAATCATATACAACTTTTCTGAGATGATCTTTTTTAGTATGGTCTTCAAATAAATTGTATTGAACCATCGTGTCATCCAAAAAATGTGATACCGATAATGAAATACTAATTATGCCTCTATGAATAATTTTTTCATTGCTATTATGAGTTTCAAACTCTTCAATACGATTCATAATAGCTTTATATATCTCAGCGCCATCTTGTAACGGAGAACTTACATTTAAAAAATCGGCCCACTGTTCTCCATTGGCGTAACGCACATTAAAGGCAAGCGTGTTGGCAAATATTTTACGTTTTACCATCCGCCGTTCAAGTGTTAAGCAAAGAGCAATTAATATTTCATTTATACCTTCATAAGATGCACGTTGTTCTTTGTTTAAGTGACGCATGGCCTGCATACTTTTGTAATCGTGTTCGTTATCCAAATCAATTTCTACAAAGTTTAATCGGCAATGCCAATAAAAACCAACCACACTTTTTAAAATCGCTTTTAAATTTTCGGGAGAGGCGTGGCGCATTTGTAATGGTGTTTTAATGCCGCCTTTATTTAATCTAATTTCCATTTTATCGGCAATGCCCGGAAAATCGGTTAGTTTCAATCTACCTAATACTATATCAATATTTTCGGGATTGATAATCACTAATCCATTTGGTTTTTGAATATCAGAAGCCACTTTTGCTAAAAACGAATTGGGGGCAATACCAATTGAGCATTTCAACCAATCTCCTACTTTTTCTTGAATATCTTTTTTGATGTTTTTTGCAACTTGTATGACATCCTTGTGAATTAATTCATAGTTAGTTAAATCAACCACGGCTTCATCAATACTTTTAGGATATACATTGTCACAATACGTTCTGAGAACGTCCATGATTTTAACGTGATATCGTCTATATCTCTCTGGATTTGTTTCGAGAGGAATTAAATCTTTACATAACAACACGGCTTCATTTAAACGCATGCCAGTTTTTACTCCAAATTTTTTAGCTTCAATGGAGGGAGCAATCACACAGCCAAACTTGCCGGTATATACGCAAACAGCAACCGGTCTGTCACGCAAATAAAAATTATCTTGTTGTTCACAACTAGCAAAAAAGCTATTCATGTCAACAAACAAAACGCGCGCTGTTGTTCGTGGCGAAAATTTATGATTGTCCTTGTTCATTTACAAGCACAATTTTACTACGTTTTGTGTAATGTTTTTGCTATGAATTGTAGCAAATTGTAAATAGTTGATAAATTACATCAACTCTTCAAAAGACTGAATGATGTCTTTTCTCTGCTGAGATAGCATTTGAATCACATCAGGCTGAGATGATTTTAGTTTTAATAAACGTAGGATACCCCAAGTTTTTTTACGAAAAAGAGAAAGGTGTAAACAAAATAAACTGCTTAGTGCAGATGTGAATAAGGCTAAAACAGCCCACCATGGATTAGGTGCAACAGCTTTCACTACAAAAAATATACAGGCGTAGTAAAACAAAAATAGAAATGCGCCAATTCCCATGTTAAAAGAGGCCTTAAATTCAATCACTTTTACTTTTTTAGTTGTAATAAGGTCTGTTAGCTTGTAGGGTAAATAGCTAGCAACTAATCCTTTAAAATAAATGGGCAAAGTAATGATGATATAGAGTAACCGCAGTGTAAATAATGGATAAGTGATAGATGATTGATTAGTAGGATTGACTAGCCAATCTTTAATATGATATTTTTTCAATTCTTTAAAATAGTGAACTGTTTTTTGATTTAGTTCTTTTACTTTTTCAGGCTGTATTTCTTCCGCTTTATTAATAACATCAACTACTTTGGTTGAAAATAAGAAGTCGTGTTCTAAATTATTTAATTTGAAGTTGTGCTGCTTGTAGTACTTGGTTCTGTAAACTTCTTCAAGGTGAGAAATGACTTCTTCGCTTCGCGTATGATTAATATGCACAATTAACTCTTTCATTTTAGGCGCTAAATCGGCCAAAAATTGATTCATGGTTTTGGCAGGAGCATCTTTATACGCAGCCATATAATCAATCATTTTAATGGGCTCTCCAACATTACAAAATAAGGTTCCTCTAAATTGGGATGGATCATTGTAATTAATCCCAACAGGTACAACAATTAAATCATTAAGAGCTTCAGATTCCATGGCGCCAAACACCATTCGAGGAACACCTTTTTTTAAAGGGCGCAAACGGCGTTCTTGAATACATAAACCTTCAGCAAAAATGATAATCTTTTTGTTTTTCTTTAAAAGCGAATTAACCCTTTCATAAGTCTCGTCATTTTTCTTTAATCCTTCTTTACCGCCATCTTGTATTCTAAAAATAGGAATAATACCTAAACTTTCTAATAGAATGGTCACGATGCCTTTCTTAAACGCATCACCACGAGCTAAGTATCTTAATCTAGGAGGATAAACAAGAGTAGTTAGGGCAATAGGATCCATAAATGCATTCGGATGATTAACGGCAACGATAACTGGACCTTTTACCTTTAAATTTTGTGCATTTTTAATAGTAGCTTTTTTGAAAAAAACAGCGATTACAAAACCTAAGTAATATTTAAGAATGTGCCAAAGCATAATAACGAATAGAGAGTAAACATAATAAAAAGAAATTAAAAAAAATCCCCTTTTTGCAGAGCTAAAGAGGATTTTTTTTTATAAAATTAATTATCCAATTGGAGGCGGTGGAGGAGGCATTGCGCTAAAAACAGCAGATAATTCAGCTTGTGTTTCTGCGGCTAACCAGCCTGCCATGCCTTGTTTCCAAACTAAGCTTTGACGATTAAATTGTCCCGATGTAACCATGACTTGTAATTGCTGTATAGTAAAAGGACCAGTTTGCGCTCCGTTTACGGCTACAAAAAATTGAGTTACTGGTGGTGGCGGGGGAGGTGTATTAATGCCAGTATTGGCCATATTTTGGTTCATCATGTTTGTAACCATATTACCCATTCCCATTCCAACTCCCATTCCTATACCTGCGCCACCTAATCCTTGATTGTTTGCAGCATCTTTTATAGCATTAGCCGCATTAAATTGAGCTAATTTAGCAGTGTCAATAGCACCTAAACGAGAATAATTGAAAATTTCTTTTTTCAATTCTTCTGGCATAGAAACGTTTTCAACTAAAAATTTTGTAATAGTTAATCCGTATTCAACAAAATCTGTATTTATTTTTTCTTGACCTAGTTTTGATAATTCATCTAAGTTAGCTGCAAATTTTTCAATAGGAATATTCCCTTCACCAACCGCATCAGTAAATTTGGTTACGACTAATGTTTTTAATTGTTCTGCTAATTCATCTGTTGTATATCTATCTTGAGTGCCAGCAATTTCCTTTATAAACTTTCCTCCATCGGTAACACGATAAGCAAAATTACCAAAACTGCGTAGTTCTATGAATCCGAAGCGAGGATCGCTCACGGTTATTGGGTTTTTTGTACCCCATTTTTGATCAATAAACTGTTTGGTGCTTACAAAAAATACATCTGCTTTAAAGGGACTATTAAAACCGAATTTCCATCCTTTTAAAGTAGATAAAATTGGCATGTTTTGAGTACTTAGGGTATGCATTCCAGGTTGAAATACATCTGCAATTTGACCTTCATTCATAAATACAGCAATCTGACTTTCACGCACAGTCAATTGAGCACCCATTTTTATTTCGTTTTGAAAACGAGGAAATTTATAAACTACCGTATCATTTGTATTATCCGTCCAATCGATAATATCTATAAATTCATTTCTTAATTTGTCGAACAATCCCATTTTTTTGTTTTTTAAAGTTTATACTAAAGTAAATAATTTCTTTATAAACTAAGTTAAAATTATCTTAAAATTAATTACGGAAACTTCGATTTAACAAAGTAATAGTTATGGGATTATATAATTTGGGCTCGCCCCCGCAAAAGTACAGCGGGGTCGGGCTTTTCGTTTCAATCTTTTTGTAAAAGATGCACAAAAAGGATTTTCACTGCAATCCCTCGCTCAAAATAACGCACACTCCATCAATTTCATCAAAAACTTTGTTAAGTTTACAATCTGTGGTTACAAAAAAACTCATAATTATAATAGGTGGCGGTGCTTCAGGATTTTTTTCAGCAATTAACGCTGCTATTAATTTCCCTGAAACTAAAATTATCATTTTAGAAAAATCAAATAAGATTTTATCAAAAGTTAAAATTTCGGGCGGAGGAAGATGCAATGTTACCAATCATTGCTTTGAAAATATTGAGCTAATTAAAAATTATCCTCGTGGCGAAAAAGAATTAAGGCAAGTTTTTTCTCAATTTTCGGTTCAAGATACCATTGATTGGTTTTTAAAACGAGGAGTAAAATTAAAAGTGGAGCCAGATGGAAGGATGTTTCCCGAAAGTAATTCGAGTGAGTCTATTGTGAATTGCTTTTTATCAGAAACTCAAAAACACGACATTAACATTAATTTAGAGGAAGAAGTTTTATTAATTGATAAATCTGAAAAAGATATTTTAACGGTGAAAACCACCAAACAAACATATACAGCAAATGCTGTTATTTGTAGTATTGGCGGTCATCATCAAATAAAAAATTATCAATTTTTAAAAAATTGTGGTCATACCATTGACGATTTAATTCCGAGTTTATTTACATTAAACTTACCTCAAAGCAATATTAAAGAGTTAATGGGATTAAGTGTAAAAAATGGGACTGTAAAAGTTAATGGCACTAAACATCAATATACTGGGCCTGTTCTAATTACGCATTGGGGCTTAAGCGGACCAGCGGTTTTAAAACTATCGGCCTTTGCCGCTTACGATTTTTATAAATTAAATTATGAAGCAGGTATTTCTGTAAACTGGACAGGAACATTAAATGAAGAGCAGTTAAAAGAAGAATTAAGTTTGCAATTGGGTTCAAAAGCTTTAATAGTTAATACGCCTTTATTTGAAATACCTAAGCGTTTGTGGGAATATTTAGTGTTGAGGTCAGATATTTCCACTACAAAACCATGGATTGAATTAGGCAAAAAACAATTGAATAAATTGGCTCAGGTTTTAACCAATGATTCGTATAACATGAAAGGGAAGACCACTTTTAAAGAAGAATTTGTAACAGCAGGCGGTATTAATTTAAAAGAAGTGAATTTTAAAACGATGGAAAGTAAATTAGTGCCTCACTTATTTTTTTGTGGAGAGGTGTTAAATATTGATGGAATAACTGGAGGTTTTAACTTTCAAAATGCTTGGAGCACAGCTTGGATTGCTTCAAAGAATGTACTTAACTAAACCTAATAGCTTTTATTGGAGTTATCTTGTTTAAAATCAAAGTTGGTAAAAACATCATAACCAAGCAAGTAATAATTGTTCCCACATTAATTAATAAAATGTGAATGATGGATAAGTTAATTGGAACTGCATTTAGGTAATAGGTTCGAGGATCTAAAGGCAAGAAATTAAATTGAGATTGTAACAAACAAAAACCTATGCCAATGATATTACCAAATAGTAAACCTTTTAATAATAACTGAAGCGACACATGGAAAAATATTTTTCTAACATTTGCGTTTGCTAAACCTAAAGCCTTTAAAATCCCGACTAAATTTGTACGCTCTAAGATAAGAATGAGTAAGGCTGAAATCATATTAATAGCAGCCACTAATACCATTAATGTGATAATAATAATGGCATTTACATCAATCATATCCAACCAGCTAAAAATAGAACTTTGTAATTGCTTTACTGACGCTATCGTGTAATTATAACCAATCACATCATTTAAGTTTTCTAAAGAAGGTTCTAATAAATTAAAATCATTTAAATACACTTCATAACCAGCTACTTCATTTCCTTGCCAATAATTTAATTTTTGAATTTGTTTTAAATCTACAAAAACTAAATTTTTATCAAAGTCCGAAAAACCAGTGTTAAAGATGCCTTTCACATAAAAGTCTTTCACACGAGGCTCGTAGTCGATATAATTTTTGCCATTAAATGTTGTATCTTCTAATTTCTTTTTAGTCATAAAATACACCAATAACTTTTGATTCAATTTTAAGTGTAGTTTATTAGCAAGAGTTTGTGAGATAAAAATATCTTTACTAATAGAATCTTTATTTATTGATAATACATCGCCTTCAGTTACATATGGTTTTAAAAAGCTCCAATCATAATCCGTTGAAACACCTTTTAAAACAATTCCTTCATTTTCCGTTTTTGTTTTTAAAATCCCATTTTTTGTAGCAAAAGCTTGTATGTGTTTTACGTTATTCGCTGATTTTATGTTTTTTAAAAGATCATCATCAAATGTAATTGGGTTTGGCTCAAAGGATTGATTTGGGTCATAATCATTAATTTGAAGATGAGACGTAAAAGTGGTGATTTTTTCTATGATTTGTTTTTGAAAACCTGTCACTACCGACATCGTTATAATCATAACGGCCACTCCCAAGGCGATTCCAGTAATACCTATTTTAACAATAGGGCTAGAAATTTTGTCTTTTTTCTGACCTTTGTTAAGTATACGGGACGCGATATAACGTGAAAAATTCATCAGTTGTAAATATAATGAATTTTATGATTTAGTGTTTTTTATGTATTGACATCAAGCCATTGCGTGATGTATTTATTATATTTACGTTGTAAATTCGAGTTATTATATGAAATTATATATATATATAGTTGTATTGTTTTTTTATTCATTGTTTTTGTTTCCTCAAGTTGGCATTCAATCATATCAGTCGATAACAACTGGTGCCCAACAAATTGAGGAATACTTGCCAAAATTAAAAAATAAAAAAGTGGCCATTGTTACTAATGCTTCTGGAATTATTGGAAGTAAACACTTGGTTGATACTTTATTAAAACATAAAGTAAAAATCGCGAAAATATTTGGTCCCGAGCATGGCTTTAGAGGAACTGCTGATGCTGGTGAAAAGGTAAAGAGCGGAAAAGATGCATTAACCAATATTACAGTTGTGTCTTTATATGGTTCTCATAAAAAGCCCACGAAAGAGGATTTGAAAGGAGTAGATATTGTTGTTTATGATATACAAGATGTAGGCGTTAGGTTTTATACATACATTTCTACGATGACTTATGTAATGGAAGCCTGTGCTGAAAATAATAAAGAATTAATCATTTTAGATAGACCAAATCCAAATGGATTTTATATTGATGGCCCTATAATGACGGATAAATATAAATCATTTTTGGGATTGCATAATATTCCTATAGTTTACGGTATGACATGTGGTGAATATGCGAAAATGGTGAACGGTGAAGGATGGATGAAAACTAAATTAAAATGTAAGTTGGTTGTTATTCCATTAAAAAACTATGACCGAACAAAATTTGTTTCAGGATTGCCAGTAAAACCATCTCCAAATTTACCAAATGATACAGCGGTTTTATTGTATCCTAGTTTAGGCTTATTTGAAGGAACCATTGTGAGTTTAGGAAGAGGAACTGATTCGCCTTTTCAAGTGATTGGAAGTCCCACTTCGGCTACTTTTAGATATAATTTCAAACCAATTTCAAATACAATTTCTAAAAAGCCAAAGTATCAAGATACATTGTGCTATGGTGTTGATTTAAGACCTTTATTTAATCAACAGTTACAGCGTAAATCAATAGATGTAAGTTGGGTTGCCTTATTTTATAATCAAACACCTGAAAAACAAGCTGTTTACTTTGATAAAAATTTCAATTATCATTCGGGTAATGATGAGTTACAGATGCAAATTAAAGGTAATAATTCGGAAAAAGATATAAAAGCTTCTTGGCAGCCAGCTTTAGAAACCTTTAAAAAAATACGTTCAAAGTATTTGATTTATAAGGATTTTTAGTTTTGTTTATTGAATTAGAGACCTTACATTTGCCCTGTAAAACTAGGAGAGGTGTCAGAGTGCCTGCCTGTCGGCAGACAGGGTCGAACGGTTATCACTAATTATCATAAAATGTTATAAATGGAATTTTATGTTTATGCCATCTCAAGCATATCAAGAAATTATATTTACGCTGGATTAACATCTGATATGGAAGAGCGAATAAAAAGACACAATCTTGGTTATGAGCAGACTACCAGACCATACAAGCCATTTTTATTAATATATAGCGAAGTTTGTAAAGATCGAATAGAAGCGAGACTTAGAGAAAAATATTGGAAAAGTGGAATTGGAAAAGAAAAACTAAGATTAATTAGAGAGCATATAATTAATAACCAAAATTAAATCATACTTTTGTGTATAAAAAAAGGAGAGGTGTCAGAGTGGTCGAACGAGCAAGCCTGGAAAGTTTGTATACGGGAAACTGTATCGTGGGTTCGAATCCCACCTTCTCCGCAAAAATAATAAAGGCGCGATAATGCGCCTTTATTATTTAGTTATTATCACCTCCAAAGTAATTTTTTTCAATAATATCGGCGTTAGTGGCTATATCCCAAATCACTTCATTTAAAATAATTTCATTTGTCAGTTCTATAGGTTGAACGGCATGAATCACTACTGATTCGCAAGGCATTCCATCTAATTTTTTATCATTTGTTATTACTACCGAGCAGTAGGTGCAGTAACTACTTTCTTTTAACATTTGATAAAGATTAATATTTGGTGTATAAACTCCGCATCGGCTATTAAAATAAAATACATCTTTTCCTTGATAACGCTCTTTAATAACCCAAGCATAAACGTATTGGTATCTTAATGTGCCATCCGTTTGTTTCATAGCAACATCTAATCTAAATACACCGGGAGAAGTTTCATCTAATTTATATTTCCATTTCTCACTGATGTTTGTTAAAGCGGTTTTTAAATCCATTTTTTTCAGTTTTAATATGTAACATTAAAAATAATAAATTATTTAAATCAAACGGTTATTAAACAAATAAAGTCAATATCTTTAAGGTTTTATAGATTACATACATAAACCGATTTATAACTTTACACAGTGTCGGAAAACAAGGATAAAATAATAATTGACCCAAATTTAAGCTCGTTTTTTTCTTTAAAAGATGTACTTAAATACAAGAACTTGTTAAGTAATTTAGCGAGGCGTGATTTTTTAATTCGCTACAAACAAGCTTTTGCAGGAGTTATGTGGGCATTAATTAAGCCTTTAATTAGTATTTTAGTTTTTGGATACATCTCCAGTAAAATAAATAATACAGAAAATACGGCAACAAATTTTGTTTATGTTGCGTCAGCTATGTTATTATGGCAGTTGTTTTCAAATGTTTATAACGATGTCAGTAATTCAATCATAACTAATTCCAATCTGTTTTCTAAAGTTTACTTCCCTAAAATTATTATTCCGTTAAGTACAATTTTGGTTTGTTTGGTAGATTTTCTGATTTCATTAATTATTTTAATTGCATTATTTGTTATAGCAGGGCAAACTATTCATTGGCATATTATATTGGCACCCATATTTATAGTATTGACATTAATTAATGGTTTTGGAATTGGATTGTATTTTGCTACAATTAATGTAAAATTTCGTGATGTGAAATTTATTGTACCTGTTATATTACAATTTGGCATGTACGTTACACCTGTTATTTTTAGTACACAATATTATTTAGATAGGTTGCCAAAATGGCTACATTGGTTATTTTGCTTAAACCCAATGGTTGGTGCTATAGATGGGTTTAAATATGCTTTATTTGGAGGAGATGTGATTTATAATACGACTTATTTCCTAATGTCGATATTAGTGTCATTTTTGTTTTTATTTATAGGCATAAAGTACTTTTATAAATTTGAACGCAGTTTTGTTGATTATATCTAATGGGTTTAATAATATCCTCTAATTAGTTTTTTCTTAATATTAAAATAGATTAAAAAGTAAAAAATGATAGAATACGAAAATTTAAATAATTTAAATAAATCATTATTTGATGAGTATAAAATTGCATTTTATGAGGTTTTAGAAAGTGGATGGTATGTTCTAGGTACTAAAGTTAAAGAATTTGAAAAACAATTTTCCGAGTATTGCAGCACAAATTATTGCGTAGGAGTTGCAAACGGCTTAGATGCATTAAATTTATCACTTCGCGCCTTTAATTTTGAAAAAGGGAGCGAAGTTTTAGTGCCCTCAAATACATATATCGCTACCATTTTATCAATTGTAGATAATGGATTGCAACCAATATTAATTGAACCGAATATCAATACTTATAATATTGACCCCACTTTACTAGAACAGGCTATAACAGCTAAAACTAAGGCAATTATGGTTGTTCATCTATATGGTAAAGTGTGTGATATGGATCCTATTTTAGCAATTGCTAAAAAACATAATTTAAAAGTCATTGAAGATTGTGCTCAATCTCATGGAGCGAAATATAAAGGTCAATTATCTGGTAGTTTTGGCGATTATGCAGCACATAGCTTTTATCCTACAAAAAACTTAGGTGCCTTAGGTGATGCAGGAGCTGTAACAACAAACAGTGAAGAACTTGCAAATAAAATTAAAGTACTAAGAAATTATGGTTCTGAAGTGAAATATTACAACGAAGTGGTAGGTGTAAATTCAAGATTAGATGAATTGCAGGCAGCCTTGTTGTTAGTGAAATTAAAGTATATGGAACGTATTACGTCTCATAAACGTGAATTAGCTTCGGTTTATTTAAATGGCTTAAAGTCGGATTTCATCAAGCCTCAAGTTCATTCAGATTATTTTGATGTGTATCATATTTTTAATATTCGCCACCCAAAACGCGATGCTTTAAAAGATTATTTATTAAAACACGATATTAAAACTGAGATTCATTATCCCGTTGCTCCAAATAAACAAAAGGCAATGAAAGGTATTTTAGATCAGCAGTCAACTCCAATTGCTGAAGAAATTCATCAAACAACATTAAGCTTACCGATTTCTTATTTTCATACAACTGATTCGGTAGAAAAAGTTGTAGAAGTGATGAATGCATTTTAAATTTGTTAGTTTTTAAATTCCTTGAAATAGTAAAATTGAATAATAATTTTGCTATGAAGTTTTCTCACCTTTTAATTTGGCAACTAAATTGCTAGATATTGGATATTCAAATCTTCTAGCAAATAGATGCTTAGATTCTTTGAGTTTTAAAAAATCGCTATCGTCTAATACCGCAGGAATATTGCCGTTTCTAAATTCCCATTCAATGTATCGTAAATTGTCATTTACAACACTATTTTTAAATGGAGAATTCATAATAATTGTTTGAAAATATATTTCTTCTGCACAAAAAGTATATTCGAACAGTTTTATAAAATTTGGATTTATTTCATTATAGTCATTAATATACTTGCAACAATCATAGCTAAATGTCCACCATGTTGAGCCACCATGCAAGCTCATGTTGTTAAATTTTAATGAACGCTTGTAGCCTATTTTTTTCTGGAAGTTAATAATTTTTCTAATGTAGTTTTGATACTTTCCTTTTCCATCTATAATATCGTAAAAGTTGTAAAATTGAAGTCTGTCCATGCCTCCATTTTCCCATGTTTTCGCAGGTAATGAAAAGTGTTCCATAAATTGAGTTCCTTTATGTTTTTTTAAAAAATCAGAGAAATAAGCGGAAGGTTTAATAGGGAAATCATGACCGCTAATTAAGTGAATATATTCCGTTTCTCTATCTTGTAACGCTTCTTTTAATAAAAATAAAGTGCATTTTAAATGATTAACGCCGCCCCAATTTGTTTTAAATGCTTGGCTAATAAACACCTTTTTTGAACTTTGTTTTAGGCTAAAAATCTCTTCTTCAGAAATATGACTTTTTTTATCAATATGAATGTAAAAACTACAATTGTTATCAAAATAATCAATGATAGATTTTAAATGATGAAAGTTTTTGTATGCCGTTATTAAAAACGCTTGCTTCATGTTTTTTAATTTTTGTAATAAAAATATTTGATAGATAATGAATGCTCATTTTTGTAAAAGAATTGCTTTTATTACCTATTTAATTCAATAATGTTACGATTTTTTTTGTTAATTTTATACGTTATATAGTTCTTTTATTCATCCATAAATACCAAATATATTTTAATTTGAAATTTCATTTTTAAATTAAAACTAGTAAATGAATTTTAGAATATTATAATAATAAAACAAAAAGGATATAATATATTTAATGAGTAACTCAATAATAAAAGTTGAAGGATTAAGTAAGCATTATTTGCTAAATAAAACTGTTACTCAGAAGAGTGATACATTGTACGGTAATTTTATAAATGGATTAAAAAACATAAAAAATATTAGTCAAAAAAAGGAAACCGCCGATTTTTGGGCATTACAAGATGTGTCCTTTAATGTTGAAAAAGGAGATAGAGTAGGAGTGATTGGTAGAAATGGAGCTGGAAAATCTACTTTGTTAAAAATATTATCTCGTATAACCCCACCAACAAAAGGAAAAGTTGAATATGTAGGACGAATGGCATCATTGCTAGAAGTTGGGACAGGTTTTCATGGCGATTTATCTGGACGAGAAAACATTTATTTAAATGGTTCTATTTTAGGTATGACTAAACATGAAATCGATAGAAAATTTGATGAAATTGTTGATTTTTCGGAAGTAGAGAATTTTTTAGATACTCCTGTTAAACGCTACAGTAGTGGTATGTATGTGCGTTTAGCATTTGCTGTAGCTGCTAATTTGGAACCAGACATTTTAATTGTAGATGAAGTGTTGGCTGTTGGAGATGCTGCATTTCAGAAAAAGTGCTTAGGTAAAATGAATGACGTAAGTAGTAAGGAAGGAAGAACAATTTTATTCGTTAGCCATAACATGGGTGCTGTTCAAAATCTATGTAATAAAGGTTTGTTTTTGCAAAAAGGAAGAGTAATGGATTATGGAAACATTTCAGATACAATTAAAAATTATTTGGATGTAGGAAATACTATTTCGAGTTCTGTATTTACTTTTGAAGACAGTCCTAATTTCAAAATTTCAAAAGCCTATTTTACTAAAGTAGAATTGAAAGATAAAAAAGGAGAACTTTGTTCTGATTATCCAGTGGGCGATACAATTGATATTCATATGCAATTTGAATCAACAATTGCGCTAGAAGGAACGGTTGTTGGTTTTGGAATATTGTCAGCTACTGAATTACCAATAATTACAACTTGGTCGAGACCCGAAAATTTTAAAGTAGGGTTAAATGAAATTGTGTTTACTTTTGAAAAAGTGTATTTAGTTCCTGGAACATATAAGATAGTTGTTGGTATTTCGAGAGGAAATGAATCTTTAGATTATAATCCTAATGTAGTTTTCTTTAACATATCTGACATAATAAATATGCCCGAATCAAATAGGGTTGTTAATACAAACAGCGGGATTTTATTAAATCAATTTCCGTATAAAATTTTGTAATCGTAAATTAAAAGTATTAGTACCATATGTTTAATAGAGAAAAATATATAAATAGCCCAATTGATATTGAATTTGAATTGCTTTTACTTTTGGATAAAGACAAAGTAAAAGCAGTTTTTGATATTGGAGCCTGTGAAGCCGAAGACTCTATTCGTTATTCCTTATTGTTTCCTAATTCAACGGTTTATGCTTTTGAGCCTCGAATAGATAATTTAGCTATTGGACAAGCGTCAATTTTAAAATATAATTGTAAAAATATTGTTTTAGAAAATATAGCTTTAAGTAACAACAATGGAACTGCCGAATTTTTTCTTTCAGAAGGTCAACCAAAAGATGCTTCAAAAGAATTAGAGTGGGATTTTGGTAATAAATCAAGTTCATTATTACCACCTACAGATGAGATGAAAAAACACACCTCTTGGTTGGAATTTAATAAAAAAGTGGAAGTTCAAACAAAACGTTTAGAGGATTATGTGAAACTAAATCAGGTTGATTATATTGACTTTGCTCATATTGACGTTCAAGGGGCTGAATTAATGGTTTTGGAAGGAGCAGGAAATTTTTTGAAAAACATCAAGTTGATTTGGATGGAAGTGGAAGCGGTAGAATTGTATAAGAATCAACCACTGAAAAATGATGTTGAACGTTTTATGCAAAAAAATTATTTTGTTAATATTTTAGATACAGTGAATGAAGTCGCAGGCGATCAATTATATGCTAACTTAAATTATTTTGATTCTGTAAAAATAGATTCGTTTAAAAAAGCCAGAAGAAATAGAGCTCGTAAAGAGAAAATAAAATCATTTTTTGGTCTTAAATAACTACATGAATCAAATCAAATAGTGAACGATAATTTAGATATTCCAATTACGGTTTTAATGCCTGTTTATAACTCTTCTTTGTTTTTAAAAGAAGCAATTGAAAGTATTTTAAATCAAACTTATCGAAATTTTGAATTTATCGTTATAAACGATGGTTCAACAGATATTAGTGAAAGTATTATTCAAGGCTATCAAGATCCTAGAATTGTCTATGTAAAAAATAATACGAATAAAGGATTAATTTATTCCTTAAATAAAGGTATTTCTTTAGCTAAAGGTATTTATATCGCGAGGATGGATGCGGATGACATTTCTTCTTTAGATAGATTCGAGAAACAGATTAGCTTTTTGAAAAACAATCCTGATATTGATGTATTAGCAACAAAAATAGTTTTAATAAACCAAGATAATCAAGAAGTTGGAATTTGGCCTGAGGAATACGGAATTGTAACTAAAGACGAGATTATAAATACATTACCTATAATAAATTGTATAGCTCATCCCACAGTAATGATAAGAAGAAGCGTGTTTGAATACACTCAGTATAATAATTATTATAAAAACAATGAAGATTGGGGTTTGTGGCTAGATGTGTTATCTTTTAAAAAGAGTATTGCTAAATTGCCAGAGATTTTGTTAAAGTATCGTGTTCATGATTCTAGTACAACGGTCTCTACAAATAAATTAGGCGTTAATAAAAAAATAGTTTCATTTAAATATCAATACGTAAAACATAAACTTTTCAAGTTTAAGTTCAGAAATACAGATAAAAAAGTATTAAAGTCTTTGATTAAGGATTTTATGAAATATGCACTCGAATCAATATCTCCGAGAATTTATTCTATTGTTTTAAGTTTAATGAAATTAAATAAGGCTAACTTTATTAAACAATATTTTGCCGCTAAAAAAATATTTAAAAGTGCTCAACATAAAGTCCCAATTGTTTATTTTTTTCCTTCATTCCATACAGGTGGAGCAGATAGAGTTCACGCTTCTATATTAGAAGCGGTAAATCAAAAGAATAGTTTAACAATTATTACTTCAAAATCCGATAATCACGCCTTTTATAAACAGTTTTCTCAATATTCAACAGTAATAGAAGTTTATGATTTAATAAAATTAGAATTTGGAAAACGTTGGCTTTATAAAAAACTGAACAATATCTGTACTGCAAACATTTCTGTAAATTTCTTTGGTTGTAATTCTGAGTTTTTTTATGAGGCTATTCCACATTTACCAGTTCAAACTAATTGTTTTGATTTAATTCATGCTTTTGTACATAAATATGAATCAGGCCCTGAAAAATGGAGTTTGCCATGTGTTAGTCGATTGAAAAACAGAATTGTAATTAATCAAAAAACTAAATTAGATTTTATTGAGTTATATAAAAAACATCATATTTCTGATAATTTAATATCTAATATAGTGACGATTCCAAACTTTGTCGAATCTCAAAATCAATTACCTCAAAAAGAAACAAATGTTTTTAAAATTGGATTTGTAGGAAGAGGAAGTGAAGAGAAACGAGTTGATTTGATTGCAAAACTTGCCAATAAAATGTCAAGTTTGAATTCATCTATTCAATTTCATTTTGTTGGAGATGTAAAATGGGCTATTCCTGAAGCTCTTCATAAGTTTTGTGTTTTTCATAATGTTGTATCAGATGAAAAGGAGTTGCAAAGTCTGTATAAACAGTTTCATGTAATTATGATAGCTTCTTCAAGAGAAGGTTTTCCTATGGTCATCATGGAAGGAATGATGAATGGAGCTGTTCCATTGAGCACAAATGTAGGGGGGATTTCAGAACATGTTATACCTAACGAAAACGGTTTTTTAATAAATTCGACATCGGAATTCGATATAATGAATGAGTTTGAAGAAAAACTGAACAGCTTAAATAATAATAGAGAAGAGTTGCAGAGATTGTCATCTAATGCTTATCAATATGCGTTAACTCATTTTAGTAAAGAACATTTTTTTAAATCATATTCTACATTATTAAATTAATATGATAAGCATGTTTTTGAAAATATTTAATTTTTTTTTATCAGATAGAAGTTTTCCTTATCCCCATTTGTATTCTCCGTTTGGTATTCCTAGAGAAAAAATAAAAAACAGAAACTTTAAGGTCAAATTGCTGATAGATCCTACACCTAAATATTTTGTATTAAAGAGAGTTGTAGACAAGCTACGATATGATAAAGTGGTATTGGTTCATGGATGCGAGCCCCCAGAACTTAATAATATTAGTAATCAGGTTATAAAATATGCTAGTTCCTTTACAAAAGTGTACAGTTTTGATTTTAAAGTTTTAAACGCGGTACCGAATAGTGAACTTTTTTGTTTTGGTTCGTGTTGGATAAGTGATGAGAATAATTATGATAACAGATTTAATACTAATAAAAATTTTAAATTAAGTTTTATTAAAAGTTCTAAAAATCAATTAGAGGGGCATAAATTTAGGACAGATGTTGTACAATTGCTAAATGGAAATTATTCTTTTGAGGTATTGTTTCCGAAACAAAGAATTGATTCAAAAGAATCGCTATTTATAGACTCAATGTTTCACATTACAATCGAAAATGTTAAATGTGAAAATTATTTTACTGAAAAAATAATAGATTGTTTTATGAGTTATACCTTGCCAATTTATTGGGGTTGTCCTAATATTGATAAGTACTTTGATATTAATGGTATTATAGTGATTAATTCAATAAGTGAACTAGAAAATGTTTTAACAAATTTAAAAGAGGAAGAGTATTTTAATAGATTAGATTCAATAAAGAGGAATTTTGAAATAGCAAAGGAGAAATATGCTTTTTTCTTTCAACGATTAAATCATTTAGTTGATAGTGTAAAATAATGAATAAACCAAAAATATCCATCATTATACCTTGTTATAATTATGCTCATTTCTTGTCGGAGTGTTTTGAAAATCTTAAAAACCAGACGCATACCAATTGGGAATGTTTAATAGTTGATAATGCTTCTACCGATAATTCTAAAGATGTTATTCAGTCACAAGCAGCATTAGACAATAGAATAAAATATTTGTATCAGCCTATTAAGGGACCTTCTGCTGCGAGAAACCTTGGAATTAAAGAGGCAAAAGGGGAGTTTGTTCAGTTTTTAGATGCAGATGATTTATTGGAAGGAAATAAATTAAAGAATGGTGTTTCTATTTTTAATAATCATCCAGATGCAGCTATTGTTTATTCTGATATGAGGTATTTTGCACATGGTAATAAAAATGAACTGTTTTACGCCATGCAGCTAAATAAAATTCATGATAAACCATGGATGTGTTATGCGCAAGGTCGAAAAAGGGAGATGTTGCCAGATTTGTTAAAAGCAAATATTATGGTAATAAGTTCTCCTCTCGTCAAAAAATCTGCTTTGGATGAGATTGGTTATTTTGATGAAACTTTGGCTTATAACGAAGATTGGGAACTTTGGTTAAGATTTGCTTTCGCGAATAAAAAATTCATATTGGATAAAGAAAATGATAGTATAACATTAATCAGGGTTCATAAAACGAGTCATAGCAGTAATAATGCGTTTAAAATGTTTTTGGCAGGATTAAGAATAGGGTACAGATATGAAAATTTAATAGATGATTCTTTTTTAAAAAATAAGTTTAAGAAAAAAACAGCCTATGCTATTTATTCTTTAGATAAAATTATTTTTGAAAAGCGAGAAGATTTAGAGTTTTTGAAAGAGTCTTTAAAGTTATTAGTTAAGGTTTTACCTCATAAAAAATATTTATCTTGGTTGAGTCTAATTGAACAAGGGAATAAATCAGCATTAATCAATTCCATTAGATTTAATTATTTGATTAGCTATTTGAAATTTACAATTAAAAATGTCTAAGGTTACAGTTTCGATATGCATACCAACTTATAATCAGGTTGAATACTTAAAAAAATGTATTCAATCCATTCTTATACAAGATTATTTAGATTATGAAATAGTAATATCTGACGATTCGACAACCGACACAGTAAAAAACTATATAGATTCTCTTGGCTTAAACGATAAAATCAATTATTATAGAAATACTCCTGCGCTAGGAACTCCCGAAAACTGGAATCATTCTATTTCAAAATCTCAAGGAAAATATATTAAAGTTCTACATCACGATGATTTTTTTACTGAAACCAATAGTTTAGCTCAGTTTGTTTCCTTATTAGTGAATAATCCAAAATCAGACTTTGGATTTTCGGCTACCTTAGTTTGTAATATAAAGACCAATAGAAACTCAATACACACTTGTTCTCAAAATCAATTAGCTAAACTTAAAAACGAATATCATTATCTGTTTTTTAAAAATTTAATTGGAGCGCCAAGCGCCACGATTTATAAAAAAGAAATGGCTGTGAAATTTGATAACACATTTAAATGGTTAGTTGATATTGATTTTTATATATCGGCTTTAACAAAAAACAATAATGTTCAGTATATTGATAAGCCACTTATTTGTACCATTCATGGAATGGAAACTCAAGTGACACAGCAAATAGAGTATGATAAAACGGTGCAAATAAGAGAACATGTATTATTGTTTTCTAAATTTATCAATCAAGTAAAATCTCAAAAAAATTATTTTGCTTTTTTTGATGAATTGTTTTTGAGATATGAAGTCAATTCTATGGAGGATTTAAAACAAATTTGTGAAGTACCAGAGAACTTAAATGAATTTTTCAATCAAGTGTTTCAGAATTTACACAAATTTAAAACGCTGAAACGAATTAAATATAGATTGCTAAATAGTAAGTACAATAGACGTTATTTTAAAATAGAAAAATATTAGTTGTGATAGTTGTTAAGTTAATGGGTGGTTTGGGTAACCAATTGTTTCAGTATGCAACTGGAAGGGCCTTGGCATTGAAACATAATACGGAACTAAAATTAGATTTAAGCCTTTTAAATGCAGATCCGAAAAACGTTTATACGAAACGTGAATTAGAATTACATGTATTTAATATAACAGCTTCAATTGCGTCTAATAATGAATTAGAAATGTTTTATAAACGAACCTTTTTCCAAAAGGTCGTAACTAAGTTGTTTCCATCTTTTCCTTCAAAATATTTTATTGGAAATCAAAAAGGGTTTGAATACGATGAAGCTTTTGAATCATATCCCAATAATTCATACTTAAATGGCTATTGGCAATCTGAAAAATATTTTAGTTCTATTCGAGCTATTTTATTAAAAGAACTAGTCATTAAAAAAGAAAAGACGCCGCTTTGTAAATCAACCAAAGACTTAATTTTAAATTCTAATTCAGTTAGTTTACATATTAGAAGAGGGGATTATGTTTCAAATAAAAATGCTACTGTATCTCATGGAATCTTAAACCTAGAGTATTATGATAAAGCACTGGCTTATCTAAATGAATTACATAAAGATTTAAAAGTTTTTATTTTTTCGGATGATATGGATTGGGTTAAAGCTAATTTAAAGTTTACTAGTGAATGTGTTTATGTTGATTTTAATACGGGAGAGAATAGCGTGTTTGATATATATTTGATGAGTCAGTGTAAACATAACATAATTGCCAATAGTAGTTTTAGTTGGTGGGGAGCTTGGTTAAATCAAAATCCACAGAAAACGGTCATTGCTCCCGAAAAATGGTTCGCCAATAAAAATTTAGACACAAAAGATTTAATACCGAATTCATGGCTAAAGATGTAAATCCTTTGATATCGGTTTTAATGCCAGTATATAATGGTCAGCAATATCTTGCGGAGGCTATTGAAAGTATTTTAAATCAAACATATAAGCATTTTGAGTTATTATTGTTAGATGATGGTTCAACTGATAACAGTGAACAAATTATTAAAGGTTTTGAGGATTCAAGGATTGTTTATTTAAAAAACGAAACCAATAAAGGATTAATCTTTACACTTAATAGAGGAATAGGCTTAGCAAAAGGAACATTTATTGCTCGTATGGATGCAGATGATATTTCTGTTTCTACTCGATTTGAAAAGCAAATTTTGGAATTTGAAAAAGATGAAAATTTAGTTGTTTGCGGATCATTTATAAAGACATTTGGCAGTGGAACTGAAGAATATATTAGTCATATTCCAGTGACTAATGCTCAAATTTTGTCATCTATATTTTTTGCCTGTCCTTTCGCTCATCCAAGTGTGATGATAAAAAAAGAATCTTTGCTTCATTTAAATGAATTTTATAGAGAAGATTATAAGCATTCAGAAGATTACGATTTATGGAGTAGATTAGTTTTTGTGGGTAATAGTAAAAATATACCTGAATTTTTATTGAATTATAGAGTTCATGATAAACAAGTATCAACCGTATTTGAAGATCATAAGTATCAAAGTGTTTCAAAAATTCAAACCAATTTGTTATCACAATTCAATATTATACCAACAGACTCAGAGTCTAAATTTTTATTGAATTTATTTAAGGGCGTTAGCAAACAAGATGAAAATTATTTAAATTTAGGAGTAATATTTTTAGATAAATTATATCATCAATTTGCTACTAAGTATCCCAAATATTTAGAAGAACATTCAAAGGTATTAGTATCTAGATGGGTTAAAGTATGCGGTAATTCAGGAATGGGCTTATTGAATATAAAATTAGCCTTCAAATTGCCATTTTTTAAAGTAAAATATCTTAAATTTAAGGACTTTATAAAGCTTTTGTATAAAACAACTACAAAGTACAGTCAACTAGATAAAAATTAAACTAAATGGGTAAGAAATTATTGTTAATAGGAAATCATTCTATCCACGTCAATAATTATTATCATTTGGTAAAGCCTTATTTTGGTGAAGTTTTACTAATCACCAATAAATCCAATGAGAAATCTCCTATAGAGCCTGTTGAGTTTGTTGATTTTTCGTATAAAAAAACAAGTAATTTTTTTTATACGATAAAAAAAATAAGATCTGTGTTTCGTGAATTTAAGCCAGATGTCGTTCATGTGCATCAGGTTAATTCGGTAGCCTTATTCTCTATTTTAGCTTTAAAATCATTTAATGTTCCAATTGTTTTAACTGCTTGGGGTAGCGATATTTTATTATCGCCTAAAAAGAGCTTCATTTTAAAACAAATAGTAAAATACTGTTTAAGAAATGCAGATGTTGTAACGGCTGATGCAGAGTATTTGGGACAGGAAGTTTTGAAGTACATGCCTAGTAAGAAAAGCAAAGTAGTGATTGCTAATTTTGGAATGGAGCTGCATGATGAAATAATGGTAGAAAAGGAAAATATAATATATAGCAATAGATTGCATAAGCCCCTATACAATATTGATGAGATTATTAGGGCTTTTAAGAAATTAGAAGACACCGGAAGAAACACGTATAGATTAGTTATTGCTGCTACCGGTGAAGAAACAGAAAATTTAAAAAAACTAGTGTCGGATTTGAAATTAAATGATAAAGTAACATTTGTTGGCTGGCTATCATTAGCAGAAAATTTGAAATGGTATGCAAAATCAAAATTTTATGTTTCAATTCCGGATAGCGACGCGACTTCAATTAGTTTGTTAGAAGCAATGTATTATGGTTGTTACCCTATTGTTTCTTCATTGCCAGCCAAAAGAGAGTGGATTAGCGATAGAGTTAACGGCGCCTATTATAAATCGGATTTTAATTTTATTTTGGATAAAGACCAAAAAGTTTTAGATCGAGTGGCAGAGATTAATAAAAGTGTTATTTTGAAAAAAGGAACAGTAGAAGTTGCTTATAATAAGTTTACTAATATTTATAAGGAACTGGGAATTTAATGATTAAAGTTTGTCACATATCTACAGTTCATCCTGATAATGATGATAGAATATTCTATAAAGAATGTGTTTCTTTATCAGAGGCAGGCTATGAAGTGTATTATTTAGTTCCTTCAGAAAATGAGCGCATTGAGAATGGTGTTAAAATAGTTCCTTTAAAAAAGGCTAGTTCTCGATTGGCTCGTGTATTTGTTCTTTCTTGGATTGCATTTTTTAAAGCTTTAAAAATTAACGCAAAGATTTATCACTTTCATGATCCAGAATTAATGTTTATTGGTGTTTGGTTGAAGTTGTTTGGTAAGAAAGTAATTTATGACGTTCATGAAGATTTACCGAAGCAAGTTCTATATAAACCTTGGATAAAATTTCAGGTAGTAAGAAACATATTTTCAGGTATAATTTATTTAAGTGAAAAATTTTGTTGTTTATTTTTTGATGCTATTATGCCAGCAACGCCAGATATTGCCTCTAAGTTTAATCCTAAAAAAACGTGCATTATTAGAAATTTGGCTATCGTGAAGTTAATAGACCGTATGCCAGTTTATCAAAATGATAATGATACGTTTAAATTAATTTATGTTGGTGGTTTGTCTGAAATTAGAGGTATTAAGGAAGTAGTTAAGGCTTTAGAAATACTTAATGATTCAACTATTGAGTTTTGGTTATTAGGTGATTGGTCAAGTGAAACATATAAAGCTGAATGTGAAGCATTGGAAGGTTATAAATATGTTACCTATTTCGGACAATTTAAATTAGAAGATGTTTATCCCTATATAAAACGTGCAGACGTTGGAATTGCTTTATTGTATCCAACCAAAAATCATGTGACTAGTTTACCTGTGAAAGCTTTCGAATATATGGCATGTCGTAAACCGATGATTATGTCGGATTTTGAGTATTGGAAGAAGATATTTAATCATGCTGCCATTTTTGCTAACCCTATGAATGCAGAGGAAATTGCTAATAGCATTAAAAAACTTATATTAGATAGAGGTTTAAGAGAAAGTATGGGAATAACAGGAAAGCAATTAATAGATCAAGAGTTTTCTTGGGAAGCAGAAAGTAAGTTGTTAGTTAAACACTATCAGAAATTAGTATAAGAAATTTAAATAAATTAAAGTGATTTTAAAACCTATAAATAATCTTGATGTTTTTTGCGAAAAAGCGGAATCGTATATTGGCGTATTTGCTAGCAAAAAATGGTTGAGTATTTATGGAGACACTCTTACTCTTGTTGGCATATATAAAGATGAACATCAATTAATTGGTGGCTTTTATTTTTTAGATACAAAAAAGTTTGGATTTAAGTTTATTAAACTACCGCCATACACGCCGCATTGTGGCTTTTTTTATGTTTCTGATAGTAAGAATAACGCTTCCATTAATAACTTCTCCAAGGAAGTGATGAGTGAGCTTTGTACATTTTTTACCAATCAAAAAAGTGCATTAACCATTATTGCTTTTCCGTCACAAATTATCGACTTACAATCTTTTATTTGGAGTGGCTATAAAGTTGTTCCAAATTATACATATCGTATCAATCTTCAACAATCCATTGAGACTATTAAATCAAATTTTGATTCAAAGAATAGAAATGCGATTAATAAAGCTATTAAAGAGGGTGTCGTTGTTGGAGATAGTATATTGACTAAAAAAGAAGAGTTTAATTATTTCAAAACCACATTAAGTGCAACAGGAGCTAATATTTACGAACCTATTTTAGAAAATATATTTTTAAAGTTTTCAGATTCATCTAACTCTTTCTGCTTAGTGGCCAAAAAAGAAAATGTTACGTTAGGAATGGTTTTCTGTGTCTACGATCAAAATAACTGTTACTATATGTTAGGTGGAGTTGATAAAAAATCAGGTATACAAGGCGTTAATAATTTATTAGTTCAAAAATGCATCGAAAAGTCAAAGGATTTAGGTTGTACTACTTTTGATTTTGAAGGCTCAATGTTAAAAGGCGTTGAGAAATTTTTTAGAAGCTTTGGACCAGAATTATTCCCATATTTTACAGTAAACAAGGCTATTTTGCCTTTAGAGATGTTGTTGAAATTTAAAAAGAGAGAGCTTTTTTAAATGACTATTATTCGCATTCAACATCAAGATATCGATTTTAAAAAGTGGGATCAAACGATTCTAAATTCATCAACTCCTTTTGTTTTTGCTCAGTCTTTTTATTTAAATGCCACATGTCCTCAATGGGATGCTTTGATTATTGGAGATTATGAAAGTGTATTTCCTTTAACTCATAAAACCAAATTCGGTTTTATGTATTTGCCTCAGCCTCCTTTTACATCGCAGTTGGGTGTATTTGGAAAAGTGAGTTTAGAAATTGAGCAGTTGTTTTTTAAGTATATAACTCAACACTATAAGCTAATTGATATAGAATTAAATATATCGAATAAGATTACTTCTAAATTTATTACTCCCAAAAACACTTATATTTTAAATTATCAATCCGAATATAAGTTTAATCAAAACACGAAAAGAAACATTAATAAAGCGATTGATAATGGCCTTATTGTTGAACGAGTAGAGGATAAGGATGTAATATCTCTATCTCAAAAATACCTTAACCCTTTTCTCGAAGGAGAGGTAAATTTAACTAAGACGACGGTTGCTTTATTAGATGATTTATTAAAAAATAGTATAGAAAGTAAAACGCTCTATACGTTTAAAGTGCTTGATAAAAAGCAAACGATTAAAGCATTGGGCCATTTTATTTGTAATGGCAAGCACGCTTTGTATTTAAAGGGAACTAATTTCGATAAAGCTGATAATTCTGGTAGTATGCATTTATTGATGAAACATGCTATTGAATTTTTTGCTGATAAAGCTACTTTTTTTGATTTTGGCGGTGGTTCTAAGCAAGGTTTAGCTAACTTTTATATGGGATTTGACGGTCAAGTATCCACTTATAGCTTTTTGCAAGTTAATAGACTTCCTCGGTTAATTAAATTTATTAAAAACAAAAAATAAACACCCTCTTTTTGTTATTTTAGTCTTCTAGTATGAAGGCTATTGTTTCTCACGATATTGATCACTTAACGCTCTCTGAGCATTATTTTCAGGACCTAATAGTTCCCAAGTTTTTTGTAAGGAGTTATATTGAATTGCTTTCCGGAAAAATATCTCTTGCTGAATTGTTTCATCGATATGGAGATGTTTTTAAAAACCAATGGCAGCATATTGAAGAATTACATATGTTTAATCAAAAGCATAATGTACCAACTACTTATTTTATTGGAGTAAATAAAGGGGTAGGCTTGTCATATAGCACTGCGCAATCTGCTTTTTGGATAAAAAAAATGCTGGAAATGGGTTGCGATGTTGGTGCTCACGGAATTGAATTCGAAACCTTTGAAAAAATAAATAAAGAATATTCTTTGTTTAAAGACTTTTCTCAGCAGAACACATTTGGTACCCGTATGCATTATATACGAACAAATGACCATACGTTTACAAATATGGCAAAAGCTGGCTATTTGTTTGATAGTAGTGAAATGGGATTTAAAGCGCCATTTAAAATTGAGACGATGTGGGAATTCCCATTTCAAATAATGGATAGCTACATTATTGAGAAACCAAAGCAATGGCAGAGTAAAAACTTCTTTCAAAGTTGCGAGGAAACCAAAAAAATAATTGATAAAGCCGTTGATTTAAATTTACCATATTTAGGAATTGATTTTCATGATCGTTATTTTTCACATTCTCATAAAACCTGGAAAGATTGGTATATGTGGCTGATAGAATATCTTGTGGAAAATAAAATTGAGTTTGTGAATTTTAAAATGGCTGTAAAAGAATTAGAATCTAAGTAAATTGAAAACAGTTGCTATAGTTATCCCTTGTTTAAATGAAAAAGACTACATTTTACGTTGTCTTCAATCTATTGCACAGCAAAGCTATAACAAGGATTTAATTACAACCTATGTATGCGATGGAGGTAGTAATGATGGGACGATTGAAATAATCAAGGATTTCGTTAAAAGCAGTAATCGTTTTTTGATTTTAAATAATAGTAAAAAAACAACTCCATACGCTTTAAATTTAGGAATTACGGAATCAAGTGCTGATGTTGTTATTATTCTCGGCGCACATTCGGAAGTAGATAACCATTTTGTAGCTAAAAATATAGAGACGTTTTCTGAAAACGAATCTATTATGTGTGTGGGAGGTGTTTTAGAAAATGTTTATGAAAATGAAACGTCTAAAATTATTGGGAGCGCCATGTCTTCATCATTTGGTGTGGGCAATGCTCATTTTAGAACGGGAAATAAAAAAGGATACGTTGATACGGTAGCTTTTGGAGCCTACAAAAGAGAGATATTTGATAAGGTTGGTTTGTTTAATGAAGAATTAATTAGAAATCAAGATGATGAATTTAATTACCGTATCACTTCTGCTGGTTTTAAGATTTTTTTAAACCCAGAAATTAAATGCAAGTATTTTGTAAGAGCATCTTTTAAGAAATTATACAAGCAGTATTATCAATATGGCTATTGGAAAGTATATGTCAATGTGTTGCATAAAACAGTTACTACAGCTAGGCAACTTGTTCCAGCAGCTTTTGTGAGCTATTTATTTGTTCTACTAATGTCGTTATTAATTGGAATAAAAGTGTTCTGCTTTTTTAGTTTATTTTTGGTTTTGTATGTGTTGATGTCAGGTTTTATGGCTTTCCGACAAAATTCAAAGCCTATAACGGCTATTAAAATAGCCTATACATTTTTTATCCTTCATTTCAGTTATGGGATGGGTTATTTGAAGGGTATTTTCGACTTTATTTTGCTTAAAAAATCTATCAAAAAACACGAAAGTTTATCTCGTTAAGTGCTTGTAATTTAAGTCTTTTCAGTACATTTGCGAGTATATTTTAATATTTATGACTACTACTCAACAAGTTATTGCCGATAAGATTCAGGAAGTGGCATTTACAAAGGTTGGTTTAAATGATGAGTTGTTTAAATCTGGCATTTTATCATCTATTATTGTGATTGATTTAGCAACTTCTTTAGAAGAAGAATTTAATATCCAAATTCCTTTTAACGAAATCTCTATCGAAAATTTCTCTACAGTTGAATTAATTGATAATTTTATTAAAACTAAACAGTAATTGAAGTTCCTTTTACTTCATATTATTTCATTGCTAATTGCATGTTTATTTTTCTTTTATTCAAAAGACAAAATAGATAACTTCTATCAAGAAAAATATAAGTCAGATTTTGGGTTCATTACCGAAAATTATATTCCTACGTTTAATCAAAACCGTCTTTCAGAAAATATAACCTTATCTAATGCTTTAGATAAAAGCATTCCAGTGGTTTTTGGTTCATCCGAATTAACATCACATCATTTAAATGCTCTATGTTATAATTATTTTAAAGAACATAATTTAAGTATTCAAGCATTTGGACATGCTGGTTTTCAATGTTTCGCTATTTCTAATGTTATAGCAGCTAATAGACTAGTACTTAAAGATTCTAAAATCGCAATTATTTTATCTCCAGGTTGGTTTGAAGGGGCAGATTCTAAAGGAACAGATTTGCAATGCTTTTTTGACTATAATAATGATGTTGTCATGAATCAAATTTATTGGGACAATCAATTATCAGATTCGTATAAGGCATATTATGCCGACTATATTAAAAGAAAATATGGACAAATCAATTCTCCAAGTAATATCATTAATCAATTTTATACTAATAACGATAAATTGTATGCACCTTTTAATTTTTTGTATGAGGAGCTAAGTCGCAGTTCATACGATTCTGATGTTTATGATAAACTATTATTGAATCTTTCTCAAGATACTGTTCAATATCGTTTTCAAAATTTCAAACCCAATTGGGATTCTTTATATCAATTTTCTATTCAGGAGTTTAAGAAAACTTCTACCAATAATGATTTAGGGGTTGAAAATGAATATTACGCAAATCGCTTAAAAGGTAAGTCTGAAAAGAAATTTAAAATAACAGAAAATTCTCAAGAGTATCAGGATTTTAAAATGCTTTTGCGTCTTTGTAAAGAATTAAACTGTAAACCTGTTTTTATCATTATGCCTTTAAATTCCTTAGCTTACAAAAATGCAAAGGAATTAGTGCCAACTATCAAAAATATAGAGAGTGAGTTAAAACAGTATGATTTTAAGTGTTTAGATATGTTTAGCCCAGCTTTAAATAATTATCAAATTGGAACAACAGAAGATGTGATGCATCCAGGTAATTATGGTTGGTATCAAATGGATAAATTTATAATAGAAGAATTTTCTTCAAAATAATAAACATGAAAAAGGAAAACTACTATAATTTTCTAAAAAAATTGGCGCTTTATGTATGCCTCGTTTTAGGCTTATATGTGTTATATAATCCATATAATAAATCAAAATATAATATTCCTCATTCGGCAACATCTTTTATTTACGCGCAGTTTTAATGACACCATTCTCTAATATAAACTTTTATGTGTTTGCATTGATTTATTTTGCAATCATCATGCTATGTAAGTTTATGTTTAAGAATAAATATTATTCTATAATAACATTCTCTTTAACCTTTTTATATTTATTGTTATATATCAAATTAGGTATTTCAGCTATTGTCTTTTCAATGGTATCTTATTTGTTTATTAAGTATTTTAGTCCCAAGATTAATCACCATTTAATTAGTTCATTGATATTGTTGCTGCCAATGCTCTTATTTAAAATCAAGGTGGATTTAAGTGTATTGTATTTCATTGGCTTGTCATTTGTGACTTTTAGAGCCATACAAACCAATATTGATTATAATTCAAAAAATGAATTTAAGTTTATTGATTATTTTAATTTCTTATTTTTTATCCCTGCTTTATTAATTGGACCTTTAGATAGATTTAATTCATTTACTCAAAAAAGCAATAAAGCCTTTGATAATATTTCGATTGAAAATGTAGAGTCTGGTTTTACTGAGTTTTTAAAAGGTGTTATGTATAAATACGTTATTGCAGAAATTATTTATCGTTATTGGTTAAATGATTTTGTGTTTGAAGAAAAAACATTTATGTATTACCTAAATGATATGTATGCTTATATGTTTTATTTGTTCTTTGACTTTGCTGGTTATTCTGCCTTAGCATGCGGATTTAGCAAGATGATTGGGATTGAATTGCCATTTAATTTTAATAAACCATTCTTAGCGCTTAATCCTCCTGATTTTTGGCAACGTTGGCATGCTTCGCTTACTAATTGGTTAACCGACTATGTGTTTAAACCAACCTACAAATGGTTAAATGGATTCCAAAAATTAAAGACATATCCTATCACTAAACAAAATATAGCCATTTTTATGACCTTGTTTATTATGGGATGTTGGAATGGATTTGAGGCACAGTTTATTTATAGTGGATTAATTTATGCCGTGTATAGTATGGTTCACAATACATATGCTATAAATTGCAGAAAGCAACAAAGAGATATATTATTTGGTAGTTTAAGCCCAAATGTGGTTAAGTACTTATGTATGTTTTTATTAATTAATTTTACAGTATTGGCGTTATATGTGTTTAGCGGACGCTGGTTATAATATTTGAAAGATGCAGTACGATTTTTTTAATAATGATTTTGTAAATGTTACGTCCAATAACACTAAACCATTTGTTGTTGGTACTGATATTACTTTATCATTTTCTGAAGTTTATCAAAGATTTAATGAGTTAAAAAAATGTTTTAATGAATTGGCTTATGATAAAAATTCGCCTGTTATTATTTATGGTGAAAAACAAGCAAACTATGTGGTTTGTATTATTACTTTTTTACATTTAAATATTCCTTATGTAGCGGTGGATAGCATCATGCCTGAACATAGAGTAAAAGTGATTCAAGAAACTACTCAATCAAAGGTTTTAATTAATTTGTCGGATATTTCTTTAGATTCAGTAAATGCTTCTATTGTTTTTGATAAAGAACTACGATTAACGAAAAATACAGAAGCTGTAAATAATATAGATGTTGATTTAAGTAAAGAAAATCTGGCTTATATCTTATTTACATCTGGAAGTACTGGTGTGCCAAAAGGTGTTCAAATTACACGTAAAGCCTTAAATAATTTTATTAAATGGTTTGTTAATTGGCCAATTCAAAGTAAAGATTTGGTGTATATGAATCAGGCAACTTTTAGTTTTGATGTGTATTTGTGCGATTTGGTTAGTGCGTTTCATTATGGCTCTTTGTTGGTATTAAATGATTTACAAACATTAAAAACGCCTGAGTTGTTTTTACAACGTTTTAAAATATATCAGGCAACTACTTTGTTTTGTACGCCTTCATTTATATCCATGTATTTAACATTGCCTGAGTTTAATCAAACTAATTACCCTCATTTTAAACATATTACTTTATTAGGTGAAGATTTACCGGCTGCCTTAGTTAGAAAAATTCGTAAAGCATTTCCTGATTTAAAAATCATTAATTCATACGGACCTACAGAAGCAACAGTAGTTGTAACTTATGTAGAAGTAACCGAAGAGATTTTGAGTTTAGACAAGGCCGTGCCTATCGGTTATGTGAAACCCGATACTGAAATCTTAATAGATAACGAAAGTAAAAATCAAACAGAAGAAGGGGAGTTAATAATAGTAGGAGATAATGTATCAATTGGTTATAGTAACCGACCTGATTTAAATTCAGAGAAGTATTTCATATATAATGGAAAAAGAGCATATCGCACCGGTGATTTAGCTTACTATAAAGGTAATTTGGTTTATTTTAACGGACGTATGGATAGCCAAGTGAAATTAAACGGCTATCGTATTGAGTTAGATGAAATTTCTAATCTTTTATTAAAACATTCTAATGTATCAAATGCAGCAACCATTCCTTTAAAGGCTGGTAATACCGTAAAAAAAATTGTGACTTATATTTCGGTGAAAAATTCAACAGATTTTGAGGCGAATGATATATTAAAAAATTATTTAAAGGAGCTTGTTCCTGTATATATGATTCCTTCAGAAATTATTGTATTGCCTGAACTTCCCACTAACAGTAATTATAAAACAGATAAAAAAGCTCTATTAGATTTATATATAAATAGATAACCTTGTCGAAACTTAAAAGCACATATCTTCAGTTTGGTTATAATATACCATTGCTTATTGCAATTTTTTTGCCATTTGGTATTAATCATGCCATTTTGATTTTGATTTGGGCTCTTTCATTTTTTGCTTTTGATAATGTAAAACAAGGATTTAAAAATGTATTTAGTAATAAATGGTCTTATGTTTTATTGGCTTTCTTTTTCCTTCATGTATCGGGCTATTTCTTTTCCTCAGATAAGTCAGATGCTTTAAATGCCATTGAAATAAAACTAGGTTTTTTAGCTTTCCCGATTTTAGTTTTTGCTTCTCGATTCAATGAAGTTCAAATAAAAAAAATAGTCATTTCCTTTGTTTCTGGCTGTGTGTTAGCTACTTTGATATGTTTGTTTAGAGCATTTTATTTATACTTTTTTGAAGACGTGAATGCCTTTTTTTATTCTGATTTCAATTTCTTTTTGCATCCAAGTTATTTTGCCATGTATTTAGTGTTTGCGCAATTAATAGTAATGCTGTTTTATCCTTCATGGTTATCGCACTTAACTTATTTAAATATTAAAATAGGATTTATCTCCTTTTTATTATTATTAGCTACATTTTTATGTTCTTCTAAAATGGGATTAATTACAGCTTTTATTTTAATCCCTACGGCATTGTTTGTGATTTTATATAAAAACGGTTATAAGAAGCTGATAGTAGGTTCTTTAATTCTTTTTGTTTTAGGATTATTTCTCTCGTATAAATTTTTACCACAACCTTTTGAAAGAATAAAAGTGGCGTTTAAAGTAACAGCTTCTGCCGAAAAAATTGATAAAACAGATGCGGAAAGTACCGCCGTTAGGATTTTAATATGGAAAGAGTCTGTAAAATTAATTCAATCTAATTTTTGGTTTGGAACCACAGCTGGTGACGCCAACCATAAGTTAATTGAAGCCTACGAAAAAGAAGGATTAACAGGAGCATTGATCAAAAAATTAAATGCACATAACCAATTTTTACAAACTTTTATTGGTACTGGTATTATTGGATTTATCCTTTTACTTTTAATGACTTTAGGCGCTTTGATTTATGGTTTCGTAAAAAGAAATTATATTCTAGTTTTGTTTAGTGTATTGATGATTTTTAATTTTTTAGTAGAATCAATGCTTCAGGCTCAGGCTGGATTTATATTCTTTGTATTTTTCTTTTGTATTTTAACACATTATAATTTTCACAAATTAAACAAAACATCATGATACCATTTTCGCCACCACGTATAGATGATAAAATTATAGCCGAAGTAACAGCAGCCTTAAAAACAGGTTGGATTACAACAGGCCCACGCACTAAAGATTTTGAAAAGAAACTGACCGCTTATTGTGGTAATCAATCAACCTTATGTTTAAACTCGGCAACAGCTGGACTAGAAATTATGTTACGTTGGTTTGGAGTAGGAGAGGGCGATGAAGTTATTTTACCTGCTTATACGTATTCAGCAACAGCAAACGTGGTAATACATTGCGGCGCTAAACCTGTTTTTGTGGATGTAAATGCTGATGATTTTAATATCAATGTGGCTAATATCGAAAAAGCCATAAACGAAAAAACAAAAGTAGTCATGCCAGTTGATTTTGCTGGTTTTCCATGTGATTATGATGAAATTAACACATTGGTCGTAAAACATAAAAATCAATTTAAGCCTAATTCTAGAAACCAAGAGTTGTTGGGTAGAATCATGGTTTTATCAGATTCTGCTCATTCTTTTGGCGCTAATTATAAAGGCAAAAAATGTGGTGCTTTAGCTGATGTATCAGTATTTTCATTTCATGCGGTGAAGAATTTAACGACAGCTGAAGGTGGGGCAGTGGCTTTAAATTTTCCTGAACCTTTTGATAATACGGAGTTGTATAATTACTTGTGTATGTATACTTTACATGGACAAAACAAAGACGCCTTAGCTAAAACTCAAAAAGGAAATTGGAAATATGATATCGTTGAAGCTGGTTATAAATGTAACATGACTGATATGTCGGCAGCTATTGGTTTGGTGGAACTAGAACGCTACGACAACGATACTCAAATTAAACGTAAACAAATTTTTGATACGTATCAAGCAGCCTTTTCAAAAGACAATCGTTTTCAGGTTCCTGTTTATCATACCGATTCTAAAGTTGGGTGTTATCATTTGTATCCTCTACGAATAAAAGGAATTACAGAACAGCAACGCGATGCGATTATGAAAGAAATTTTTGATTGTGATGTGTCAGTTAATGTACATTTTATACCAGTTCCTGCTATGACGTTTTATAAGAATTTGGGATATGATTTAAAGAATTATCCTGTGACTTATGATAATTTTAGTAGAGAAATTTCTTTACCAGTGTTTTATAATTTAACCGACGAACAAATAAAAACAGTAATTAGTGCTGTTTTAAGTTCTGTAGACAAGGTTCTTAAATAAGTTGGGCGCGTTTGGCGGTAGCCAAACCGGGCTGTCACTACAATCTTTTGTTAGTGCCTCACAAAAGGATTTTCGTTTGCATCCCTCGCGTATAGTCTAAATTGTTAAATAAATTTTGTCAACGAAAATTAAAATGCCTGACCCGACCAAAGGAGGGGAACGCCCAAAAACATTTCAATAGTATTTGTATATTTGCCGAATATTTACAGCCCTTGTTTAAACGTTTATTCGACATATTAGCTTCATTTTTTGGAATTTTAATTTTGCTTCCGTTTTTCATCATTATTATTATATTGATGATTGTAACATCTGGATTCCCCGTCTTTTATTTGCAGAAGAGAGTTGGAAGAAACGGCCAAGATTTTAAGCTTTTTAAGTTCAGAACCATGCAAAAAGATGCTGATCAAAAAGGCTTATTAACAGTTGGTGGTCACGATCCAAGAGTTACCAAGATTGGTTATTATCTTCGTAAATATAAATTAGATGAATTACCTCAGTTATTTAATGTACTTTTTGGTACCATGAGTTTAGTTGGACCAAGACCAGAAGTTAGAAAATACGTTGATTTATATAGCAATGAACAAAGAGAAGTATTGTCAGTAAGACCAGGAATTACTGATTTTGCCTCTTTAGAGTTTATCAATGAAAATGATTTATTAGCAAAATCTTCTAATCCTGAGCAAACTTATATCAACGAGGTTATGCCTGCTAAATTAGCTTTAAATGCTAGATACATTAAGCAACAAGGTCTTTTGACAGACTTTAAGATTATCCTTAGCACAATTCTTAAAATTGTTAAGTAGTTTCTTTAATAATTTTTAATAAGTCTTTTAGCCATTTGTCGGCATTCTTCACGCTTAAATATTTATATTTACCTATTAAATATAAACAAAACATGAAAAACCTTTCTTTAATTATTAATGGCGTTTTGGCAATTGCGGTTGCTATCTTATTTTATCAAGTTCATTCATTAAAAAACAGTGGAGGAATAGTTGCAGAAAACTCTTCATCAGTTCAGGATTCAACAGGTTCAAAACCTAAAATTAACGAAATTGGGCCTACAGATTTAGCTGATGCAAAAATTGCATTCGTAAATATAGATTCAATAAATTCTCAATATTTATATTTAGCCGATTATTCTAAAAAAATGAAGGGACAAGTGCAAGCTATTGAGAGTCAGTTGGAAAGTTTAACGATGAGTTTTCAAACTGAATACGAAGCTTATCAACAATCAGCCCAAGCTGGAATCGCGCCACAGGGCGAGATGGCAAAAATGGAAGAGAGCTTAAAACGAAAAGATCAAGATATAAAAAACAAACAACTTCAATTACAAAATATTCAGTACGATCAACAGGATAAGGTTTTTGAATTAAATGAAAAATTGCAACAAGTAGTTGATAAATTCAATAACGGTAGATTTGATTATGTGATGTCGTATTCTGAAACACTTCCCCTTTTAGTGTTTAAGAATAAGAAACTAGACATCAGTAGAGATATTATCAATATTTTAAACGAAGAGTATAAAAATTCTAAAGTAAAAAAATAGTCATGGAAGATAGAAAAGCACTTTTAAATAAAATTATGCATGTTCATCATTTTCATGAAACTTTTCAAATTGGAAATGCAGATGCACCTACATTAATTGATGAACGTGATTATACATTACGTTACAACTTAATTAAAGAAGAAAACGAAGAATATTTAGACGCTTGTAAAAATGGTGATTTAGTTGAAATTGCTGATGCTTTGGGCGACCAACTATATATATTATTTGGTACTATTTTAAAACATGGCTTGCAACATAAAATTGAAGAAGTGTTTGATGAAATACAACGCAGTAATATGAGTAAATTGGACGAGCAAGGTCAACCGATTTTTAGAGAAGATGGTAAAATTTTGAAAAGCAATTTGTATTTCCGTCCAAATATTAAAGATATTTTAGAGAAGTAAGATTTAAATTTTAATTCGAAAAAGTATAAATAATTCCCTCTAAATACCTATTATTTTTTTTAGTGTAAAATACCTCAAAGCCGTTTTTCTCAAAAACGGCTTTATATTTTGGGTTTAAATAAATACAGTAAATCTTTCTAGGGTTTAACTTCACGCTTGCTTTTATATTATTTATCACCTGTTGCATAATCTCTTCTCCAAAGGGATTGAAAAAGTAAAATACACAGGCATTGTCAGGTATTTTATATTTAGTTGCGTCTTCAAATAAAAAATCGATACTACTTTCAGGACTCTTTTTTTTATAAATAGCCTTGTTTTCATTGGCGTCATCAATTAATTCTTTGGCAATATCAACGCCAATTAAATGGGTAAAACCAAATTGCTCGGCCACAAATAAGGCTCTTCCTTTCCCACATCCATAATCTATTAATGGAAAGCCTTTTGTTTCCTTTGGTAATTCATTAAAAATCGAAAAAAGGATAAAGTAACTAGCTCCTTGATAATGATGGTTTTGATCAGTGCTTTCTCCAGCAAGGGTTAATTTATCAAGATTTACAATGCTGTGTGTATTTATTCCTAATAGTTTCTCATATTTTCCTTCATAGCTCAATAATTTAAAGGTATTTATAAAACCTCTATAATAAAGCGACCTGAAAAAGTAATATATGTATTGAAAAAACCGCATCAGCTCAAAAGTAATATTTTTGAAGAATGATTATCAAAAATCTTTATGCTCTTTGCGAAAAAACCTCGGCGTCTTTGCGGTTAAACTTAAAATTATGTACCTTCATACACACAAATCGTATCTATGCAAATTGACTTAGAAGCAGAAAAAAGAGAGATATTAAATCGCTACAAAAATTTAATAAAAGCCTGTAAACGTCGCCTTGAAAAAGGAGATAAAGAAATTATACGTAAAGCGTTTGAGGTTTCGGTGGAAGCTCATAAAGAAATGCGTCGTAAATCTGGTGAGCCATATATTTATCATCCAATTGCAGTTGCGCAAATTTGTGCTGAGGAAATTGGCTTGGGAACTACAGCCATCGTTTGTGCCTTATTGCATGATACCGTAGAAGATACCGACATGACCTTGGATGATATCAAAGGCATGTTTGGTGAGAAAGTAGCCCAAATCATTGATGGTTTAACTAAAATTTCTGGTGTATTTGATCACACATCATCTATACAAGCTGAAAACTTTAGAAAGATGTTATTGACACTTTCGGAAGACGTGCGAGTGATTTTAATAAAACTAGCGGATAGATTGCATAATATGCGTACGCTTGATCACATGAAACGTGACAAGCAGATGAAAATTGCAGGAGAAACCTTGTATCTATATGCTCCTTTAGCTCATCGTTTAGGGTTAAATGCTATTAAATCAGAATTAGAAGATTTAGGATTAAAGTACACGAATGAAGATTGGTATAAAGATATTGTTCAAAAATTAGAAGAAACAGAACCTGCTCGTAAAAAATATATTAAAAATTTCATTGATCCATTAAATGATATTTTAAAGGAGCAAGGTTTTAAATTTAAAATATTCGGTCGCCCTAAATCTATTTATTCTATTTATCATAAAATTAAAAACAAAGGCGTTCCATTTGAGGAAATCTATGATTTGTTTGCAATTCGTATTGTAATAGATACAGAGATGGATAAAGAAAAAGCAGATTGCTGGAAAATTTATTCTATCATCACCGATTTTTATCATCCGAATCCAGATAGATTGAGAGATTGGATTTCGACGCCTAAATCGAATGGTTACGAGAGTTTGCATACTACCGTGATGGGGCCAGAAGGAAAATGGGTTGAAGTGCAAATCCGCACCGTGCGTATGGATGAATTAGCAGAGATGGGGTATGCCGCGCATTGGAAATATAAAGATGCTGCTGCTGAGAAAGAAAGTAATTTAGAAAACTGGTTACGTCGTATTCGTGAGATGCTGGATAATCCAGATCCAAATGCGTTAGAGTTTATTGATGATTTTAAATTAAACTTATTTGCTGATGAGATTTTTGTGTTTACTCCTAAAGGAGAAATGAAGAATTTGCCAAGTACGGCAACAGCATTAGATTTTGCTTTTGAGATTCACACCAAAGTTGGTGAGCAGTGTATCGGCGCTAAAGTCAATCATAAATTAGTACCTTTAAGTTATCAATTAAAGAGTGGCGATCAAGTAGAGATTTTAACATCAAGTAAACAATCTCCAAAAGAAGATTGGATTTCCTACGTTGTTACGGCAAGAGCTAAATCAAAAATCAAAAGCGCTTTAAAAGAAAACAGACGTAAAGTTGCTGAAGGCGGTAAAGAGATATTAGAAAAGAAATTTTATAAGTGTAAATTGGATTACACCATTCAAAATGTAAATGAGTTTGTATCCTTTTTAAAATTACCATCTTCGAGCGAGTTGTTTTACAGAACCGCTTTAGGTAATGTGGATGTAAAAGAAATTAAAGAATTTGTTGATTTTAAATTACATCCCGAAAAATATAAGCCTAAGAAAAAAGAAAATAAAATCGAAGAACTAGTCACTAGCGTAAGAGGTGGAACTTCTGAAATGCTTGTTATTGGGGATGATATGCAAAAGTTAGATTATGGCTTATCACCTTGTTGTAGTCCTATTCCTGGGGATGATGTGTTTGGATTTGTAACTGTAAATGAAGGCATAAAAATACATCGAGTAAATTGCCCTAATGCAGTGAAATTACTCTCAAATTATGCATATCGAGTTGTAAAAGCTAAATGGAATAACGACCATTTAATTTCTTTCTTAGCAGGTATAAAGATTAAAGGAACCGATGAATTAGGTTTAGTAAATAATGTGACTAAAGTTATTTCAAGTCAATTAAATATTAATATGCGTTCTATTAGTTTTGATACAGAAGATGGTATCTTTGATGGAACAATTATGGTGTATGTGCATGATGCCAAGCATTTAAGTCATTTAATTGATAATTTGATGAAAGTAAAAGGTGTAACGAGTGTAACGAGAACAGATAATAACTAATGGGAGAGAAAATGACACAAGAAACCAAGGAAGCGGTTGAAAAAATTTTAACCGATTACTTGGAAAAAAACAAGCATCGAAAAACATCGGAGCGTTTTGCTATTTTAAATGAAATTTATTCACACGATGGACACTTTGATATTGAAGGCCTATATGTGATGATGAAAAATAAAAAGTACCGTGTGAGCCGAGCTACGCTTTATAACAACATTGAATTATTGTTAGAGGCAGGGCTGGTAACAAAACATCAGTTTGGTAAAAATCTAGCCCAGTTTGAAAAAGCGTATAAATTTAAACAGCACGATCATTTAATTTGTAGCGATTGTGAAAAGGTATTTGAGTTTTGCGATCCACGCATTATGCAAATTCAAAAAATGGCCGAGGATATGCTCAATTTTGATGTGTTTCATCATTCGTTGAATTTCTTTGCCAAATGCCGTGGATTAAAGGAAAATGGAGTTTGTGAACATAAAAAAGGTACTGTAAATAAATAACTATTGGCAGTTCGAGTAGAATTCCGATAGCTAACGGAAGCGCCTCTTTGAATTTTCGTATCGAGAATCATTTTTAAAAGCTACTCGATACAATTTTTACAGGAGGCAGGCAAAAAATCACTCGAAGTGACAAATGATGCATTTTTTTATTAAATTTAAATTATTATTTAACGATTATCAAAATTAATATGGTACTAGATTATAAAATAACAGAAGAAAATAACATTCAAGTATTGGTGTTATGTGGAGAGTTAATTGATAAAAATCAAGCAACTGATTTAGTTAAGAATATTGATGAATTATTAGTAGATGGAAAAAACAAATTAATTATTGATTTATCAGACTTAAAATACATGAACAGCAGTGGTTTAAATGTATTAATTCAATTACTTACCAAAACACGCACTAATGGTGGCGAAAGCGTTATTTTTAACGTGAGTAAAAAAGTAAATGATTTATTAGTGATTACTAAATTAAACACATTGTTTAAAGTTGCTGATAATAAAGACGCTGCTATAGCTTTGCTTGGTTAATTTACTAAGGTGTAATTCTTTACTTTAAATGTTGACATAAAATTTTAGAAATTACATAATCATGTTTATTTATGGTGAAAACTTCTTATTTTTTTAAATCTAAATAGAATAGTGAATTGAAAACTTTATTGAATCATTTTCTTTTTCTGATAGCTTGTGGATTTATATTTCTATCATGTTCAGCCCCACGATCGGTGCCATTATCTGGCAGAGTAACTCCTGCCGGAAGCATTAAGGTTGGTTTTAATTATAACACGAGTGTATCAACTCAGTCTGTCAAATCAGCTTATAAAGGTGTTTATAAGGCTGTTAATGAACAAATAAAAAATGATACGATTATTGTAAATAATACAATTAATGATGCTAATGTTGCAATGTTGGCTTTTTCATTAGATCCAGTGCAAACCGGTATGGATTTTTATTTGCGCTATGGATTAGTTAAACATTTTGACTTAGGTTATAAATATTCTGGAGGAACACATGTATTTGATGGCATGTGGCAGTTTTTGGGCGCTGTAAAAAACGACGATGACGTTAGAAGCCATAGATGGTTTGGAAGTGTGGGATTACAATATTCGTCACAAAAAAAGGAACTTCCTTCTATATTTGGCCTCAATAAATTGCAACAATATTTTGGATTTGAATTTGGTAGGAAAGATTTTATGATACCAATAATTTTCAGTAAATCCTTTGGGATTGATGAAAAAAATGGAAGTCTTTCTTTTGGATTAATTTATAATCACACGTTTGTAAAGTATGGATGGGGAAATAATCAATTTTATACTCTAGTAAAATCAAATTCTTCTTCTTCAACGAATTATATAGAGCCAGTTAATACAAAAATGAATTTCCCCTCTTTTGGAACATTTATTAATGTAAAATTAGGATATAAGTTCCTTTATTTCGTAAGTTCCTTAAATGTTCATTATCAAAAATATGGTAGGTATCATTTGTTAGGTTCTGGACAGGTTAATTTAGAAGGATTTACCTTTGTGCCTACCGTTGGAATTCAAATTCAACCTTCAGCATTTAAAGATTGGAAAAGAAAAAATCAATAAATTGTATATGTTTTAGAAATCAGTTTACTATTCGTGATTTTATTTAAAAGCAATATGCTGGCAAGCTTTATAAACCATTTGAAAAACATCTTCAAAGCCTTGTTCGCCTCCAAAATAAGGGTCAGGTACTTCTAAATCTTGATTAGGGTTTGACGCATTTAATAATAAATCAACTTTAGCTTTATGTTCTTCAGTAGTTGCAAGTGCTAATACGTTTGCCATATTACTTTTATCCATCACAAAAATTTTATCAAATTTATCAAAGTCGGATACTTTAAACTGACGTGCTCTTAATGGTTTTAAGTCAACATTATGATTAGCCGCATTAGCAATGGTTCGTTTATCTGGAGCTTCATCAATATGATAGTCAGATGTGCCAGCAGAATCTACACGCATGTTGATGTTATTTTCTCTAATAAGTTTCAGCATAATGCCTTCTGCCAAAGGTGAACGGCAGATGTTACCTAAACACACCATTAAAATTTTTTGCATATTTTATTTGTTTTTGAAAAATTTATTAACCACATAGAAACATAGGTTATTTATAAATGCTTTCATCTGAAGTATAATCTAGTTTACATAGTATTGAAGAGATGCTTCAATATGTGTAAAATCTTCGTAATTATCTTTTTTATGTATATAAACCGATGTGGTTAAAATTTAATTTTCTCCTGCTGGAACAAAATTACTTTGCTCAGCATAAAAAGCAGTTTTAGTTAACACATTAATAATGTTTTCTTTTGATAATGAATTTGCTTCTGTTGTGTATTTCAAAAAAACCGAATCGTCCATAATGGCATAAGCAACACCACTTAGTCCATAATTTTTTTGTAATAAGTGTAACATAAAGGCTTCTTTATTTTCATCTGGTAAACTACATAAAGGAGCTACTACTTGAAATAAAAAATTCTTTTCCTGTTCCCAAACATCAATCATGATGTCAAATCTTCCCTTTTTTAAATTCCATTGTCCTGCTTGTTCTCCATGTGTTTCATCTGGATTTAAACCTAATTCAGAGATGGCTTCATCTACTAACTTGTAATAATTTTGTAACATGTATTATTTTGCTAATGCGTTTAGTTTTTCTGTAAAGAATACAGATTTTTGATTGGTATAGAATTTATTTTTAAACTGTCCAACCCATTGAATTCCTTTAATGGCATTGGTTAAAAACACTTCATCACCATTGGTTAATGTGTGAACGGTTAGTGTTTGTTCGAAGGTTAGTATTTTATTTTGAGAAGCAATATCTAATATTTGTTTTCTCATCACGCCATCAATACATCCATCAGCAGTGGGCGAGGTGTAAAGTGTGCCGTTTTTTACTACAAAAATATTGGAACTAATGGATTCGATAATGTTTCCATTGTCATTAACCAATAAGCAATCATCTAACTTTAGAGAAGTTTTGGTTATGCCTGCCATAACGTATAGTAAAGCACTTCCAGTTTTTAAATTAGAAATTTTATTAATTTGTTTTTTAATTTCGGCATACACATCTACCCATAATCCTTTTTGATTTAATTGATAACCTGTAGTTTCTAAGGCTTCCGTTTCAATTAAAAACGAAATATCATTGGTGTCAGGCGTATAAAATCCACCTTCATTTCTAAAAACAGTTAGCCTTATGCGTGCATCTTGTTTGATGTTATTTTGTTCAAGTAAATGAAAAATTAATGTTTCAATGTTCCCTGTTGTAAATTCGGCTGGAACATTCATTCTCAGCGTGGTCATGCTTAACTTAATACGCTTGACATGATCTGCTAAAAACATGATTTTCCCATTTGTATAGCGGATGCTTTCAAACAAAGAATCGCCATAACGAAACGCTCTATTAGAAAAACTAATAGCGGGTTCGTACAAGCTAATAACGTGACCATTGTATATACAATATGAATCTAGCATCTAACACTAAAAGTAAAAAAATAAGAACTTAAAGGTACCAAGTGTTGAAAATTGTTGAAAAGAAAAAGAATGCTTTATTTAGATTTTGTCATTCTTAATAAACTCTCTACCCACATTTTAGGTGAAATTGTTTTTGATAGCTTGTTGGAATAATCACTCATTGCTATTAAATCAGATTCTTTAGAATTGATTATGTTTTTTAAAGCTTGTTTAATATCATTTACGCTTTCTGAGTTAAATACAAAACCATTTTTGCTTTCTTGTAAAAATTGTTCTTTGGCCCCAACTTGATTACTTAATAATAAGGGGAAACCAGACGCTGTAAATTCATGAACAACTACGCCCCAAGGCTCAAAACGGCTAGGCAATATAAACACGCCTGTTTGTGACGTATAGTTAGCTAAATCCTTTGGCTGCACAAATCCGAAGTGTTTTATTTTTGGATGATTAATTGGTTCGATGTCACCAACACCTAAACACCATAATTCCCAGTCATTGGGTTGTTCGTTTTGCAGTTCAGTGAATGCTTGCCAAAGTTCTTTAATTCCTTTGAATTCATAATAGCGACCAACATATAAAAAACGTTTAGGAAAATGGTTATGCTTTTGTGTTTTTTGAGATTGGTAAACAGATTCAAAGTAGTCTAAGTCACAACTATAAAAACCTTTTTCGATATTACTTTCTTTAAATCCCAAGTTTAGAACGTATTGTTTTTGTATTTGACCAGGTACCCAAGCATGAGAAAAAATATTTAATAATGTAAAGCGACTAATTACAGTTGCTAAACGCTGTTTAAAACTTCCCTTCCAATGTGTATCACATGTCATTACCGTTGGAATTTTCTTAAAATACGCTTTGGTTATTTTAAGGTAATCTTTATCAATCCAGCCACTACAAACAATGACATCAGGATTAATAGATTTTACCAATTGAGTGAGTTGTTCTTGGTTATAATCTGTTTTAGGGTAAAGCTTAATTTTTTTGTTTGTCTGAAACTGAAAGGGAGCTTCCTTATTTACTGGCCAGCGAACAATATGTACGTCTCCATGTTTAGTAAGCTCGTTACAACATGCTAGAACATATTCTGCAATTTCGGTATATAAGAAAAGAAAGGTCATTCGTTTGACTAAAGTACTAAATAAAAAAATCCAACCGCCAGCTGGCGGTTGGATTTTGCAAAATATCTATAAAAAAATTAAGATTTTTTAGAGTAACGAGTTTTAAATTTATCGATACGACCTGCTGTATCCACTAATACTTGTTTACCAGTATAGAATGGGTGAGAAGTCATTGAAATATCTAATTTAACTAATGGATATTCGTTTCCATCTTCGTGAACGATTGTATCTTTAGTATCTGCACAAGATTTAGTTAAAAAAGTGTAGCCGTTAGACATATCTTTAAATACAACTAATCTGTAGCTTTCTGGGTGAATTTCTGGTTTCATTTTATATTCAATTAATTTATTTCAAAAAAATTTGGAACGCAAAGATAGTAATTTTCTTGAAACTGCAAGTATTTTTTCGAAAATTATAATATTATTTCTTCTTTATCGTTATTAAAAGTATAAATTTGTTTTATGAACAGAGTTTTTTCTTTTTTAATCGTAACTATTTGTTTATCAGTTAGTTTTATCTCTTGTAAAAAAGACAAGACGCTAACGGATCCATCTGCTACCGTAGAGTTTTCTCAGGATTCTATCTTATTTGATACCGTTTTCACAACAATAGGCTCTGCCACCCGAAATATTAGGGTAATTAATAAAAATAGTCAAAAAATTAATATTTCATCCATTTATTTGGAGAAAGGTCAAGCATCTAATTTTATGCTCAATGTAGATGGAGTTCCAGGGAAACTGGTAAATGACATCGAAATATTAGCAAATGATAGCATTTATATTTTTGTTCAAGTAAATGTAAATCCAACAAGTGCATTAAGTCCTTTAATTATCCAAGATAAAATCATTGTTAGTTTAAATGGCAATAATCAAAGTGTTGAACTGGAAGCTTGGGGGCAAGACGCGCATTATCATTTCCCTGATAGAGCCATACAGTATAAAAATGGTTTTTTACCTTATTCAACAGTTTCAACAGTAACAACAGGAGTTACAGTTAATTGGGGTGGAGGTGCATTGGGACAGCCAGATGATAATAGACCACATGTGATTTATGGCTGGTTAGTAGTTGATTCTCTTCAAAAATTAGTGATTAACCCTGGTGTAAAAGTGTATTTACATCAAAATGCAGGTTTGTGGGTGTATAGATATGGTACTTTACAAGTAAATGGAATGAAGGGTAATGAAGTTGTTTTTCAGGGAGATAGGAGGGAAGCGGATTATATAGATTTACCTGGACAATGGGATAGAATTTGGATAAATGAAGGACACACAGATAATTACATTAATTATGCTATTATTAAAAATGGTTTTATTGGTGTTCAGGCCAGTATATTGGCAAATCCAAATCAGCCTCGAAAATTAAAATTAACTAATACCATTATTCAAAATTGTTCAAAATGGGGATTATACACTCAATATTTTGAGGTTTGGGCGGCAAACAATGTAATTGCTAATTGTAAGGAATATTGTGCAGCATTAACTTGGGGTGGTAAATACACTTTTTTACATACCACTTTTGCCAATTATTTTAGTCAAGATGGTGGCCGAGGAGGACAGCCTTGTGTGCATATCGATAATTATGATGGTACAGATAAATGGCCAATGGATAGTGTATATATTGCTAATTCAATTATTGAGGGTAGCCAAGGTGGAGAATTAGAATTAGATGTAAGAGAGTATAATCCTTCCCAAAAATTTAAAATCACCAATAGTTTAATAAGAGGCTCTATCGCAACCAATACACTTATTACAAATACTAATAATGTATTTAATGGAAATCCTGATTTTGATAATACCGTTGGTTATAATTTTAAACTTAAATCTAATTCAGCGGCACGAAATATAGCAGATGGGAACATTGTGAATGCTTATCCTTCTTTTTTAAATTTTGATATTTTGGGAAGTCCAAGACCAACATTTTCGGTGTCGGCGGGAGCTTTTCAATTTCAATAATATACTACATTCTCTCAGGAACATCAATGCCTAAACACAACATTCCATTTTTAATGATGTTAGCTGTTGTGTCAATTAGTTTAATTCTAAATTCTTTAATGCTGTTGTTCTCTTCTTTTAAAACAGGGCACTCGTTATAGAATTGATTAAACAACTTCGTTAATTCATAAATGTAATTAGCTACAACAGCAGGATTATAAGTATTGGCTGACTCAGTTAAAATAATAGGGAACTCATATTGTAACTTAATTAATTCTTTTTCTTTTTCATGAAGAGTAATTGCTTCAGAAATAGAAATTGTTTGAGTATTACCTTCAGATTTTCGTAAAATAGATTTAATACGAGCATGTGTGTATTGAATAAAAGGACCCGTATGCCCATTAAAATCAATACTTTCTTTAGGGTCAAACAACATTTTCTTTTTAGGGTCAACTTTTAAAATAAAATATTTTAAAGCACCCATTCCAATTGTTTGATATAATGTTTCTAATTCGTCTTGAGTAAAACCTTCTACTTTGCCTAATTCTTCAGTCGTTTCTTTAGCTGTAGCAACCATGCCATCCATTAAATCATCAGCATCAACCACAGTTCCTTCACGGCTTTTCATTTTGCCTTCTGGCAATTCTACCATTCCGTAACTTAAATGGTAACACTCTTTTGCCCAAGAGTAACCTAACTTTTCAAGAATTTTAAATAACACTTTAAAGTGGTAATCTTGCTCATTACCAACGGTGTAAATCATTTGGCTAATAGCAGGAAACTCCTTAAAACGCTCAATGGCCGTACCCATATCTTGGGTAATATATACTGAGGTGCCATCGCTACGTAATACTATTTTTTCATCTAATTTGTCTTCTGTTAAATCAATAGCAACACTTCCGTTTTCTTTTTTATAGAAAACGCCTTTTGCTAATCCTTCTTGTACCACTTCTTTCCCTAATAAATAGGTATTACTTTCGTAATACATTTTATCAAAATCAACGCCTAATTTTTTGTAAGAAACTGCAAAACCATCATACACCCAACCATTCATCATCTTCCATAAATCGATTGTTTCTTTGTCGCTAGCCTCCCATTTCAAAAGCATTTCTTGCGTTTGCAACATAATAGGAGCTTGCTTTTCAGCGTCTTCTTTGGTTGCGCCTCCATCAATTAAAGTTTGAATTTCTTTTTTATATTCTTTGTCAAAAATTACATAATATTTTCCCACTAAGTGGTCGCCTTTTAATCCGCTTGATTGTGGTGTTTCTTCATTTCCAAATAATTTCCAAGCAATCATACTTTTGCAAATATGAATACCACGGTCGTTTACTAAGTTTACCTTAATCACATCATGACCTTGAGTTTTCATAATGGTAGCAACAGAATAACCTAATAAATTATTACGAACGTGTCCTAAATGCAAAGGTTTGTTAGTGTTAGGAGATGAGTACTCTAACATCATTTGTTTACCACTACTTTTTGCTGGTTTTATTCCATAATTAACTTCTTTGCTAATCGTTATAAATTCATTCAACCAAAAGTCGTTTGATAAAGTGAAGTTTAAAAAACCTTTTACGACGTTAAATTTAGTAATAGAAGGGTTAGCTTTTATTAAGTGTTCACCAATTAATTCACCAGTTTTTTCGGGAGTTGCTTTGGCAGCTTTAATATATGGGAAAGTTACTAAGGTGTAGTCGCCTTCAAATTCTTTTTTAGTTTTTTGAAGAATAATATCATTAGGATTGGTTGATAATTCAAACAACTCATTAATAACCTGAGAGATTGTAGTAGATAAAAAATGTTCAATGTTCATGCGGCAAAAGTACGTTTTTTTTGTGTTTTATAACTGCTATATGAAATTAATGTAGGTTAGGTTCATTATATTATTTTAATGATTAGGGCGTTGCCTCTGGCCCGGGCTTTCACTACAATCTTTTATTCCACTATGTTACATAAAAGGATTTTCGTTCAATCCCTAACGCGACTGACGCGTCAATATTCGGGACTTGAACTTCAAATGTTACAGCATACCTGCGTGAGGGATGCAAGCGGAAATCCTTTTGCCTTTCTTTGCAAAAGATTGCAGCGGGTCAGCCCGACGGCGCCCGTACTTTTGCGCCGACACGCTATAAAAAACACAAAAGAATGATTATGATAAATTTACTTTTAACTAATTCATGCCAGTTTATGTTGGCTAAAATTACTATATTCGCTATTGATTTTAGACTATTTTATGAGAAAAATATTAGTAACAGGAGGAGCCGGAAATGTTGGCGGAGCTTTAGTGGAAAAATTAGTTCAAGATAAAACAAATTTTGTAGTTGTTGTAGATGATTTATCTACAGGTTATTTATCAAAATTACCTTCAAGTGAGCACGAAAACTGGAAATTTATAAAAGCAAATGTAAATGATTATCGTGAGATATCGGCCATTATGTTAGCATACAATTTTCACTATGTGTATCATTTTGCAGCGGTCGTGGGAGTAATTAGAACTCAAGAAAACCCTGTGAGTGTTTTAAATGATATATCAGGGATTAAACATATTTTAAATTTATCAAAGAACTCATCTGTCAAGCATGTGTTTTTCTCTTCTTCTTCAGAGGTTTACGGAGAGCCGGTAGAATTGCCACAACATGAGCATCGTACACCATTAAATTCACGTGTGCCTTATGCGGTTGTGAAAAATGTGGGCGAAAGTTTCTTAAAAAGCTATCAACAAGAATTTGGATTAGCTTATACTATTTTTCGTTTCTTTAATACTTACGGGCCAAATCAAAGTACTGATTTTGTAGTGTCTCGTTTTTTGTCACTTGCGTTGAAGCATGAAGATATTACTATTTACGGCGATGGTTCTCAAACACGTACATTTACATATATTGATGATAATATAGATACGATTGCAGCCATCATGAATAATAAATTATTAGAAAATGATGTGATTAATATTGGTAGTGATAAATTAATGACAGTTTTAGAATTAGCTAAATTGGTTATTAACCTAACTAATAGTAAATCTCAAATAGTTCATTTACCTCCCTTAAAAGAAGGTGATATGACACGTCGCCAACCAGATAATTCTAAAATGAAAGAAATTTTAGGAAGAGAATTGATTTCGGTAGAAGAGGGAATTAAACGCATGATGTCAAGTCAAAAATACTTACAATCTATTGGATTATAAGCTATGTGTGGTATTACGGGAATTGTTAGTCATCAAAAAAATAATTCAAGCCATCTTTCTGCTATAAAAAAAATGAACGATGCTATTGCGCATCGTGGTCCTAACTCTGAAGGGATTTGGAATGATGATAGTTGTTTTTTAGGACATCGTCGCTTATCGATTATTGATTTATCTGAGGCTGGTAATCAGCCTTTCTTCTCTCAAGATAAGCGTTATGTAATGGTTTATAATGGAGAGTTATATAACTATAAAGACTTAAAATTAGAGTTACAAAGAGCAGAACATGGTTCAAAAAACTTACCTTATATTTTTAGAACAAGCACTGATACCGAAGTTATTTTAGCGGCCTATTTACGTTGGGGCATAGATTGTGTAAAACGCTTTAATGGAATGTTTGCTTTTGCTATTTGGGATACAGCCGAACAAAAATTAGTGATTGCTCGTGATAGAATGGGAGTGAAGCCATTATACTATCAGTTTAAAAACAATGCATTGATATTTGCGTCCGAAATTAGAGCCTTGATACACTCTGGATTAATTGACAAAAAAATTAATTTAAAATCAGTAGCCGAATATCTTCAGTACACTACCGTTCATGCACCAAACACTATTATGCAAGATGTGTTGATGTTAATGCCAGGGCATATATTAGAATTACATCAAGGGAATTTGAAAATACAACAGTATTGGAACATTAATGATTTTGCTATTCCACAAGTTAATCATTACAAAGAAGATTTATCATACAAAGAAACTTGCACCAAAGTTAATGAACTATTAACCGCATCTGTTGAAAGAAGATTAGTAGCCGATGTTCCTTTTGGAGCTTTTTTATCGGGTGGTATTGATAGTAGTGCTATTGTTGGTTTAATGAGTAAAGTCTCTTCCGAAAAAGTGCAAACCTTTAATGTGAGTTTTGATGAAGGTGAATTTTCGGAAGCAAAATATGCGAAACAAATTGCTGAGAAATTCAACACAGAACATCACGAAATAAAATTAACACCCAACGATTTTTTAAAACAATTACCCGAAGCATTAGCGGCGATTGATCATCCAAGTGGTGATGGGCCAAATAGCTATATTGTATCTAAAGCTACAAAAAATGCAGGTATTACAATAGCTTTATCTGGCTTAGGTGGAGATGAGTTATTTGCAGGCTATGATATTTTTAAACGCTATTACGAATTAGAACATAAAGGGTGGTTAAATATTATTCCCGCAAAAGGATTAGCAGGGAAATTATTAGCGGCTAAAAAGAAATCAGTGCAGGGTGATAAAACAGCGGAGATTTTAAATTTAGATACTATTAATGGATTTAATGCCTATCCAATCAATCGAAAGTTGTTTAATCAAAAAGATTACGCTGGATTATTAAAAGAGCATTATAATGCCAATAATTTTATTAAAAACGTTATCAAAAAAAGCGAAACGGATAAAAAACATATTTTAAGCCGAGTGTCTTTATTCGAGATTCAAACTTACATGCAAAATATATTATTGCGTGATGCTGATCAAATGAGTATGGCAGTTGCTTTAGAAGTTCGCGTTCCTTTTTTAGATTATAAATTAGTGGAGTTTGCCTTAAGCGTAAAAGACGAATACAAATATCCTCACACTCAAAAGAAATTGTTAGTGGATTCATTAGGTGATTTATTGCCTGAAAACATAGTCAATCGTCCTAAAATGGGATTTGTGTTGCCTTGGAAAGAATGGTTAAAAAATGATTTGAAAGATTTTTGTGAAGATAATATAGTTCAGTTTTCAAAACGGTCGTTTGTAAATAGGGAAGCTATTTTATTAATCTGGAATCGTTTTTTAAGTAATGATCCTAAAATTACTTGGAGTAGAGTTTGGCACTTAGTTGTTTTAAATCATTGGATAAATTCACATCAAATTGAGTGCTAAAAAGACGATATTAATCCTTAGCGATTGGTTTTTACCAGGTTATTTGGCTGGAGGACCTATTCAATCTATCGCTACATTAACTAAGCAACTAGGAAATGATATTGATTTTAAAATAATTACGACTGATCGAGATTTTAAATCCAATAAACCATACGATAACCTTAAAATAAACGAATGGACTCAATATGAAGGACGTTCCGTTTTTTATATCAGTCCAGAAAACATGAATCCTGACTTTGTAATGAAATTGATTCAAAGCACGAAACATGATGCTATTTATTTAAATAGTTTGTTTTCGAAGTTGTTTGCTGTTAGTCCCCTTAGGTGGAAACAACAAGGTAGACTTACTTCAAAAATTATTTTAGCGCCTCGCGGGATGTTAGGAGATGGAGCTTTGGCCATTAAAGCATTTAAAAAGCAATTATTTTTAATGTACGCTAAAGTATTTGGATTGTTTAAAGATATTATTTGGCAATCCACATCTGCTCAAGAAACATCTGAAATAAAAAAACGAATTGGGAACAACGCAAAAATTGTGGAAGTATCAAACTTACCAAATACTGCAAATGAAATAAAGGCAATAGTGAAAAAGGCAGGAGAACTAAAATTATGTTTTATTTCTCGCGTCTCTGAAAAAAAGAATTTGAATTTTGCTATTGAAGTCTTAAAATTAATTCCTCAAACAGAAATAATATTTGATGTGTACGGGCCAATTGAGGATGAAGCTTATTGGAACACCTGTGAGGAAAACGCCAAAGGATTATCGCCTAAGATTAGATTTCAATACAAAGGTATTTTGAAACCAATTGAAATTGGAAAAACAATTTCTCAATACCATGCTTTATTTTTACCTACACAAAACGAAAATTACGGTCATATCATTGTAGAAACCTTACAACATGCACGTCCAGTTTTATTATCAGATCAAACACCTTGGAGGAATTTACAATTAGAAAATGTCGGATTTGATATAGCATTAGATGATAAAATAAAATTTGTTGATTCGATCAATATTCTTGTTAATTTATCTCAATCAGAATTCGATGCAAAGAGTAAAACTTGCATTTCATACATTAGTCATCAATTAAATATTGATAAAATTAAAGCTCAATATTTAGAATTATTTAAGTAATGAATTTATTTGTCACAGGCATAGGAACTAACGTTGGTAAAACTATTGTATCAGCTATTTTAACAGAAGCTTTCGAAGCAGATTACTGGAAACCTATTCAAAGTGGAGTCGTGGATGGGAAAGATTCTGATACGGTGAAATCATTCATTAGTAATTCTAAATCTGTTTTTCATCCCGAAACGTATTTATTAAAAGAGCCTTTATCTCCACATTTTGCTGCTAAATTGGATGCAGTCACTATTGAATTAGATAAAATTAATTTACCTAAAACAACTAATCATTTAATAATAGAAGGAGCTGGCGGTTTATTAGTTCCTATAAACGATACTCAATATGTGATTGATGTCGCTAAACAGTTGGATTGCGAAATTGTAGTAGTCATTTCAAGCTATTTAGGTTGTATTAATCATTCCTTATTATCTATTGATTATCTATTGAGAAATCATTTAAAGATTAAAGCATTGGTTTTTAACGGAACATTTGAACCAGAAGTTAAACAAGCCATTACAAGTTATGTTAAGAATACATTAATTATTGATGTGCCTCAAGTGGATGAGCTTTCAAAACCCTCTATTTTACAAATTTCAACCCAAATTAAGCCTCAAATTGCCCTGTAATTGGGCTATTTTATAATTTTCTATCTCGTTAATGATTTGTATCTTTACAACTCTTTAAAATAGATAGTATGATAAAGCCAATTAAATTAATTGAAGTAAAAAGTGAAATAGGAGCAGGTACTCGTGGGTCGAGTATGGGTGTGGATGCAATTAAAATTGCAGCCTTAGATTTTGGAAGTAACTTTTTCAAAAAATTCAAAGCCGTTGAAGTTCAAAACGAAAACCATTTATTATTAGAGCCCGTTGTTAACGATTATGCAAAACGCGTGAAAGGTATTTATGCTTTAAACGATCGCTTAGCTAATGAAATAAAAAAGACGTTATTAAAAGAAGAGGTGCCAATTGTTTTAGCTGGAGATCATAGTTCTGCTTTAGGAACTATTTCTGGTATTAAAATGGCTTACCCAAACAAACGTATTGGTGTTATTTGGATTGATGCTCATGCCGATTTACACACTCCATATACTACACCAAGTGGAAATATGCATGGTATGCCAATTGCTTGTGTTTTAGGTGAAGATAATAAAGAGCGTCAGCAAAATAAACCTGATGATGAAACGATTGAATACTGGGAGAAATTAAAAGCTCTTGGTGGCATTACTCCAAAAATTAATTATAATGATTTGGTGTATATCGCTTTACGTGATTTTGAACCACAAGAAGAGTTTTTAATTAAAAAGAACAAAGTTCGTGTGTTTAACTTACAAGAAATTCGTAAGAAGGCTGTTGAACGTGTTGCCATTGAATCATTAAACTACTTAGATCACTGCGATTTAATTTATGTAAGTTTTGATGTTGATAGTATGGATAGCCGTATCAGCAGTGGAACAGGAACTCCAGTGCCAAACGGTATTACTGAAAAAGAAGCAGGGAATTTAATTTACTATATCATGCGTTCTAAAAAAATTGTATGTTTTGAAATGGTAGAAATTAACCCAACGCTTGATAAAGAAAATTTAATGGCTGAAAATGCTTTTGAAATTTTACAAAAAGCGACTAACCAATTAAACAACGATTTTTAAGATATTATCTTTTATTGTCACATCGAGTGAAGTCGAGATGCATGCTAGTTCTCGCACTTAGACTCCGCTCAGTGTGACAAACTAGAAGTCTCTTTTATCCCTTTAATCACTTCCGTCCTTTTAGTCTCTTCAAAAAAATGAAATCACTCAAAACCATAAACGCTTACTTTGTGAAATACAAATGGCGTTTATTAATGGGAGCTTTGTTTGTAGTACTTTCCACAATCTTTTCTATCTATCAAGGAGTCGTGGTACGAAATGCAACCAACGAAATTGTTGATTTAATTGCTAATCATAAAGCCGTTGATTCCATTAAGTTTATTGTATTTGGATTAACCTTGCTTGGTTTGGCTTTAACAAGTGGTTTCTTTTTATTTTTAATGCGTCAAACCATTATTGTGATGAGTCGCCATATAGAGTTTGATCAAAAAAACGAATTGTACACTCATTACCAAACTCTTGATGTGACGTTTTATAAAAACAACAGCACGGGCGATTTGATGAATCGAATTAGTGAAGATGTTGGTAAAGTGCGAATGTACACTGGCCCAGCTATTATGTATTTGATTAATACATTTTCTACGGTAATGATTGTTTTGGCATTTATGTTAAAGATTAATTGGCAATTAACTTTATTGGTTTTTGCTCCATTGCCTTTTTTATCTTTTGTGATTTATAAAGTTTCTGATTTAATAAATAAACGAAGTACAGTTGTTCAACAAGAATTATCAAAGTTAACTTCTCATGCTCAAGAAACTTTCTCGGCTATTAGAGTGATTAAAGCCTACGCTCGCGAAAAACATTATATCAATGAACTAGCTACTTTAAACACGGACTTTAAAAAACATAATCTACGTTTAGCGATTGTTGAAGCTTTTTTTCAACCAGTAATGGTGTTGATGATTGGTATTAGTGTGATAGCAACAGTTTGGTATGGAAGTCATTTAGTAATTGATAAACATATTGAGCCTGGTAATATCACCGAGTTTATTTTATACGTGTATAAATTAACTTGGCCATTCGCTTCTTTAGGTTGGGTAACTTCTTTGATTCAACGCGCGTCTGCTTCTCAAACACGTATCAATGAGTTTTTAAAAACAAAATCAAGCATCATCAATACACCCGAAATAAGAACAAAGATTGAAGGCGATATTGAATTTAAAAACGTTGGATTTATATATGACGATAGTAAAATTGAAGCACTTAAAAACTTTAATTTAAAAATTGAAAAAGGTAAAACCATTGGCATTAAAGGACAAATCGGTTCAGGGAAATCTACCTTGGCTAATTTAGTGTCTCGTTTATATGATACGACTTCAGGTGATATTTTAATTGATAATCATTCTATTAAAAAGTACGATTTGTTTGAATTAAGAAAAAGTATTGGTTACGTACCTCAAGAAGTGTTTTTGTTTTCGGATACGATTAGAAATAACATTGCTTTTTCTACGGGACATGATTATAGCGAAGTGGAAATTATACAGGCAGCTAAAGATGCTGGCGTGTATGATAATATTATGGCTTTTCCTGAAGGTTTTGATACAGTGGTTGGGGAACGTGGTATTACTTTGTCAGGCGGACAAAAACAACGTATTTCTATTGCTCGAGCTATTATTTCTAAACCTCAAATATTAATATTTGACGATTGCTTATCTGCCGTTGATGTAGAAACGGAAGAACTGATTTTAAATAATTTGAAAGCAATTATGAAAGATAAAACCTCTATTATTATAAGCCATAGAGATTCTGCTTTACGTTATGCAGATAAGGTTGTGGAGCTTTAGTTTTTTTGAGTTGTGAAAATAATTTACTTAAACTAAACAAACTTTTTTTACACCTCAAATCAATCATTTCCTTTCCACAAAAAAGCCCTCTCTTTCGAAAGGGCTTTTATATTAGTTATCTTCTTTTTTCTTTTTAGTTTTTGGCTTAATAGTTTTTACCACAATTTCCTTTTTCTCTTCATCATAATCAATTTCTATTTGATCACCTTCAGATAAATTACTTTGAATAATTTCTTCAGCCATTGGATCCTCTAAATACTTTTGTATCGCACGTTTTAATGGACGAGCACCGTATTGTGCATCGTAACCTTTCTCAACAATAAAGTCTTTAGCTCCATCTGTAATTTTGATCGTGTAACCAAGATTGTTTACACGTCCAAATAAGCTGTTTAATTCTATATCAATAATTTTATGAATATCTTTCTTATCTAAAGAGTTAAACATAATCACATCATCAATACGATTTAAGAATTCAGGTGCAAAAGCTTTCTTTAAAGCATTTTCAACAACTCCTTTATTCATATCAGCTTCGCTGTCAACTCTTGTTTGAGTTCCAAAACCAACACCAGTACCAAATTCTTTTAATTGACGAGCGCCAATATTGGAAGTCATAATGATGATAGTATTTTTGAAGTCAATTTTACGACCTAAACTGTCCGTTAATTGTCCATCATCTAATACTTGTAATAACATATTAAATACATCTGGATGTGCTTTTTCGATTTCATCTAATAACACAACAGAGTAGGGACGACGACGTACTTTCTCAGTTAATTGTCCACCTTCTTCATAACCAACATATCCCGGAGGCGCTCCAATTAAACGAGTCACGGCAAATTTTTCCATGTACTCGCTCATGTCAATTCTAATTAAAGCTTCATCATTATCAAATAAATGTTTCGCTAAAATTTTTGCTAATTGAGTTTTACCAACACCAGTAGGACCTAAGAAAATAAATGAACCAATTGGTTTATTAGGATCTTTTAATCCAGCACGGTTACGTTGAATTGCTTTTACTACTTTTTTAAGAGCTTCATCTTGTCCAATTACTTTACCTTGTAATTGTTCTACCATTTTCACTAATTTCTCGCCTTCGTTTTGAGAAATACGTTGAACTGGAACTCCACTCATCATCGATACAACTTCTGCAACGTTATCTTCAGTAACAGTAACTCGGTTCATCTTAGTTTCTTCTTCCCAAGCTTTTTTAGCAGCGTCTAATTGCGCTTGTAACTGTTTTTCAGTATCGCGTAACTTAGCAGCTTCTTCGTATTTTTGAGAACGAACTACTTGATTTTTTAGTTCTTTAATGTCTTCCATTTTTTTCTCAAGCTCCAATACATTTTCAGGAACATTGATATTTGTAATGTGAACACGAGAACCAGCTTCATCTAAAGCATCAATAGCCTTATCTGGTAAATGTCTATCAGTTAAATAACGAGCAGTTAATGTTACACAAGCTTTAATAGCTTCTAGAGTGTAAGTTACATTATGATGATCTTCATATTTAGATTTAATGTTCGTTAAAATTTGTAATGATTCTTCCTGAGTTGCAGGTTCGATAATTACTTTTTGGAAACGACGTTCTAAAGCTCCATCTTTTTCGATGTGTTGACGGAATTCATCTAATGTAGTAGCACCAATACATTGTATCTCTCCACGAGCTAAAGCAGGTTTAAACATGTTACTTGCATCCATACTTCCGCTAGCACCACCAGCACCAATAATTGTATGAATTTCATCAATGAATAAAATCACATCTGGATTTTTTTCTAACTCATTCATCACCGCTTTCATTCGCTCTTCAAATTGTCCACGGTATTTTGTACCAGCTACTAAAGATGCTAAATCTAAAGTAACAACTCGTTTTCCAAATAACACGCGAGAAACTTTGCGTTGAACAATACGTAATGCTAAGCCTTCAGCCACGGCAGATTTACCCACACCTGGTTCACCAATTAAAATTGGGTTATTCTTTTTACGACGAGATAAAATTTGAGACACACGCTCAATTTCTTTTTCACGACCAACAACAGGATCTAATTTTCCGTCCTCGGCCATTTTCGTTAAATCTCTTCCGAAATTATCTAATACTGGTGTTTTAGATTTTGAGTCACCTGGTTTTTTTGCTGCGCCAGAGTTACCGCCTCCGCCAAATGATTCTTCATTTTCATCGTCATCGCCAGCAGTTGAATTTTCAATTTTGTGTGGGTTTTCCATATATCCTTCTAGTTCTAATTTTACAGAATTATAATCAACCCCAAACTTTGCTAATGCTTTAGTTACAACGTTATCATTGTCTTTTAAAATACACATTAATAAATGCTCAGTGCCAATTTGCGGCGCCTTAAAAACCTTAGCTTCTAAATACGTAAGCTTTAATGTTTTTTCGGCTTGTTTTACTAACGGAATGTTAGCTAAATTATTTACTTTTTTCATTGATACAGGTAAACTCTGCTCAATTTGTTTTCTAAAATCTTGGATATTAATGGCTAGATTTTTTAATAATTTAATACCCACTCCTTCGCCATCGCGAATCATGCCAAGCATTAAATGTTCTATTCCAATATAATCATGCCCTAGTCTTAGTGCTTCTTCTCGGCTAAACGTTATCACGTCTTTTACGCGCTGTGAAAATTTTGCTTCCATAAATTTTTAAGTTCTTTGTTAGGTTCTAAACATAATTAATGCCATAATCAAAAGTAACCGATAATGGCAGTTTTGGTTCTTTTTTGGCGCCTTTTTTTTAACATCAAAACTGTTAATAACTATACAACTAAATTACTTATTAAATAGCTATTTTCAAAGCCTATTAGTAATTTTTAGAAACAGATATTTTTGATTTTTAAGTCTAAATTTAACTGACATTATTTCTGATAACAAAATAGAATCACAAGAGTTTAAAAACATAAAAAAAGAATATGAGCGGAGAGAAAATTATTCCAATTAACATTGAAACGGAAATGAAAACTGCCTATATCGATTATTCGATGTCGGTTATTGTATCGCGTGCTTTACCTGATGTAAGAGATGGCTTAAAACCAGTTCATCGTCGTGTATTGTATGGAATGTTAGATTTAGGTGTATTACACAATCGTCCTTATAAAAAATCGGCCCGTATTGTTGGGGAGGTTTTAGGAAAGTACCATCCGCATGGTGATACTTCTGTTTATGATACCATGGTTCGTATGGCTCAAGAATGGAGCTTACGTTATATGCTAGTGGACGGACAAGGAAACTACGGTTCTGTAGATGGTGATCCACCTGCAGCGATGCGTTATACGGAAGCTCGTTTCCGTAAAATTACTGAGGAAATAATTGCTGATATTGAAAAAGATACAGTTGATTTTCGTCCAAATTTTGATGACTCTTTAACGGAGCCTACAGTAATGCCAACTCGTATACCAACATTATTAATGAATGGTGCTTCTGGAATTGCTGTAGGTATGGCCACAAATATGGCTCCTCATAACTTAACAGAGGTTATTAATGGTATTATTGCTTACATCGATGATAATAATATTGACATTGATGGTTTGATGAAACATATTAAAGCGCCTGATTTTCCTACAGGTGGAACTATTTATGGTTATGAAGGTGTAAAAGATGCTTTCCATACAGGACGTGGACGAGTAATGATGCGCGCCAAAGCAAGTATTGAACCAGTAAATAACAGAGAGCGTATTATTGTTACAGAAATTCCTTATCAAATTAATAAGGCTGAAATGATTAAACGTCAATGGGAATTATGTAACGAGAAAAAAATTGAAGGTATTACAGAAATTCGTGATGAGAGTAACCGAGAAGGGATGCGTATTGTTTATGAATTAAGAAGCGACGCGATTTCAAATGTTGTTTTAAATAATTTATATAAATATTCTGCCTTACAAACTTCATTTTCAATCAATAACGTTGTTTTAGTAAAAGGTCGTCCAGAAATGTTGAATCTAAAAGATATGATTCATTATTTTGTGGAACACAGACATGATGTAGTTGTTCGTCGTACGAAGTTTGATTTAATGCAAGCTGAAAAACGTGCTCACATTTTAGAAGGTTTATTAATAGCACAAAAAAATATAGAAGAAGTTATTAAAATTATTCGCGAAAGCGCATCTCCAGATGCAGCTAAAGACGAATTAATTACTCGTTTCTCATTATCCGAAATTCAAGCTCGTGCTATTTTAGATATGCGTTTACGTACTTTAACTGGACTAGAGGTTGACAAATTAAATGCTGAATATGATGAGTTAATGAAGAGCATTGCATACTTCAAAGAAATTTTATCTGATGAAAAATTACGTTATAAAATTATACGTGAAGAATTAGTTGAGATTGGTGAAAAATATGGTGACGAACGTCGCACAGATATTGTTTACGCTGGTGATGATTTGAAGATTGAAGATATGATTGCCGATGAAGATGTCGTAATTACTATTTCTCATTTAGGTTATATGAAACGTACAAACCTAGCTGAATACCGTTCTCAAAATAGAGGAGGAAGAGGCAGTAAGGGAACCGCTACACGTGATGAAGATTTTGTAGAACACATGTTTATCGCGTCTACACATAATTACATATTATTATTTAGTGAAAAAGGACAATGTTACTGGATACGTGCTTACGAAGTGCCAGAAGGTGCTAAAAATAGTAAAGGACGTGCCATTCAAAATTTAATTAGCATTGCTCCAGATGATAAAGTAAAAGCATTTATTAATATCAAGAATTTACAAGACGAAGAATATATCCAAAATAACTACATTATATTATGTACTAAGGATGGTATTATTAAGAAAACATCTGTAGAGGCTTATTCTCGTCCACGAGCTAATGGTATTAATGCCATTACTATTCGCGAAGGAGATGTTTTATTAGAAGCAGCTTTAACTAATGGCAATAATGAAATCATGATTGCTACCAAATTAGGCAAGGTGTGCCGTTTCCCTGAAGCAAAAGTTCGTCCAATGGGTCGTAACGCTTCTGGTGTAATTGGTATCGACCTAAATGATGAAGAAGGAGGAAACAACGAAGTAATTGGTATGATTTGTATAGATGATATGCAAGCTAACGTATTAGTGGTTTCTGAAAAAGGATATGGTAAACGTTCGGATATTGAAGAATACCGTATTACGAATCGTGGTGGCAAAGGAGTTAAAACAATTAATATTACTGAAAAAACAGGAAACCTAGTTGGTATTAAATCTGTAACAGACGCAAACGACTTAATGATTATCACGAAGAACGGAATCGCTATTCGTATGAATGTATCTGATTTACGTGTGATGGGTCGTGCAACACAAGGCGTTCGTTTAATTAATATTCAAGATAGTGATAGTATTGCTGCTGTAACAAAAGTAGACCATGAAGATGAAGTAGAAGCAGAAGTTGCTGCTGAAGGAACAACTCCTGATGCTCCAACTAGTGAAATTTCTTCTCCAGAAGCTTCTGAAAGTGAAAATTCTACACCAACGGACGATAACGTTTAATAGACGGACAAAAACAATAATACATAATATATATATTTGAACAAATTATTCTAAGCATGAACAAAAAAGCAATCATAACAGGAGCATTAAGCATATTTAGCTTAGCAACCTTAATGGCTCAGCCTACATTAGTAGAGAAAGTTGAACCAAAAGCAGACAAAGTGGTAATTCCTTACGAAAAATGGAAACTACCTAACGGATTAACTATTTTATTAAATGAAGATCATTCTGATCCATTGGTTCACGTTTTAGTAACTTATAAAGTAGGTTCAAATCGTGAGAGTTTAGGGAAATCTGGTTTTGCTCACTTTTTTGAGCACATGATGTTCCAAGGTTCAAAACATGTTGCTGATGAAGAGCATTTTAAAATTGTATCAACAGCCGGTGGTAACATGAATGGTAACACTACTGAAGATAGAACGGTTTATTTTGAAACAGTGCCTTCTAATAATTTAGAAATGGCTTTATGGTTAGAGGCCGATCGTATGGGATTCTTATTAGATTCATTAACATCTAAAAAGTTTGAAAACCAACGTGATGCTGTTAAAAACGAAAAGTCTCAAAATGTAGAAAATCAACCTTATGCATTAGCTTTTGTTGAAGAAATTAATAAAGCGTTATATCCTGAAGGACATCCTTACAGCTGGCCGGTTATTGGATATGTAGATGATTTAAATAGAGCAAACTTAGAAGACGTTAAAAACTTCTTTTTACGTTGGTATGGTCCAAATAACGCAATTTTAACTATTTCTGGAGATTTCAGTTCGCCTGAGGCTTTAGCAATGGTAGAAAAATACTTTGGCGGTATTAAAGCTTGTCCGGATGTTAAAAAAATGCGTGTTGCTCCAGTGACTTTAGCTACTGACAAATACACTGCATACAAAGATAAAACCTATTTCCCATTAAACTTAAGAGTTTACCCAACAGTTCCTCAATACAACAGAGATGAACCGGCGTTAGACTTATTAGGCATGATGATGGGAAGTGGTAATAACTCTATTTTCTATAAAAAATTCGTAAAAGCTAAACCTGAAATTGCAGTAGATGCGAGTGTAAATCACCGTTCAAAAGAATTAGGTGGAGAATTTTCTATACAAATTTTCGCCTATCCACCAGAAGATTTCAATTTAGAAAAATTATTTACGGAAATTGATGAAAAAGTAAAAGCAACCATTGAAGAGTTTGGTACAACTGGAATTACGGATGAAGCTTTATCTAGAGCAAAAGCAGAAATCGAATCAAGTATGTATGGTGCATTATCAACAGTTGGAAATAAAGCAGGTACAATTTCAGAATGGGAACGTTTATTAGGTAAAACTTTTACATTATCTGACGAAATTGATAGATACAGCAAAGTAACTAAAGATGATATTACACGTGTGTTCAATAAATATATTAAAGGTGCAGGTGCGGCTGTATTAAATACTTATCCAATTATTAATCCTAAAGATTCAGTAAAAAGTATCAATCCATATGCAAATATGAAATTTGAAACTCCAGCAGAATACAATGGTTTATCTTATACGCCAGCAGCTGATAAATTTGACAGAGCAGCTCGCCCAAAAGCAGGTGCTTCTAAACCAGTAACAATTCCTGATTATTTTTCTACAAAATTTGCAAATGGAATTAGTATTATCGGAACTAAAAACACAGAAACTCCTGAAGTTAATATCGTATTAACTATGGAAGGTGGCAGTTTAGTATTGTCAAATGACCAACTTAAAAAATTAGGTGTGGCTGAATTAACGGCTAGCTTATTAAACGAAGGAACTAAAAACTACACGACTGAGCAAATTGCAGCAGAGTTAGAAAAATTAGGAAGTAGTATTAGTTTTGGTGCAAACAAAAACTCTACTACAATTCAAATAACTTCTTTAAAGAAAAACTTAGATGCTACTTTAAAGTTATTTGAAGAAAAATTATTAAACCCAGGATTTAATGCTGAAGATTTTAAATTAGCTAAAAAGCAATATAAAGAAAGCGTAAAGAATGATGAAACGAGTGCTAATACAATGGCAGGAAGAGCGTTTAACTTCGCTTTATATGGAAGTTCAGTAATGGGATTAGATCCATCAATTAAAACGATTGAAAATATCGAGTTAGCAGATCTTAAAGATTATTATACTAAGTTTTATTCTCCATCTGTAACAAATATCGTTATTGTAGGTGATATTGAAGAAAAAGATATCGTTACTAAATTAGGATTCTTAAACAAATGGGCAGCTAAAGAAGTGAAAATTCAGCCGATGGTTGAACCAGTTACTCCAACAGAGCCTCAATTTTTTATCTACAATAAATTTGGAGCACCATCTTCGGTAATTACGATGGGTTATCCTTCATTAAAATTTGATGCAACTGGAGATTATTACAAAAATCGTATTGCAAACTTCGTTTTTGGCGGAGCATTTAACAGTCGTTTGAATTTAAATTTACGTGAAGATAAAGGTTACACTTATGGTATTCGTTCAGGATTCCAAGGAGGTAAATACAATGGTACATTTGCTATTTCTTCTTCTGTAAAACGTCCTGCTACTGCCTTATCTTTAGCGGAAATTATTAAGGAATTTACAAACTATCAAACAAATGGTATTACAGATAAAGAGTTAGAATTTACGAAGAGTTCTTTGTTAAATGAAGAAGCTTTGAAATACGAAGCTCCTTATCAAAAAGCAGCTTTCTTATCTAATATCGTTAAATACAATTTAGACAAAGGATTTACAGCTCAACAAAACCAAATCTTAAAAAATATTACTAAAGATGAGGTAAATGCTCAAATCAAAAAATACTTTGACGTTAATAAATTAACTACTGTTGTAGTAGGTGATAAGGCAATGATCGAAGCTCAATTAGATAAAGCAGCTAAAGACGCGAAAAACAAAGAAGTATTAAATAAAGTTAAATTAAAGAAAATTACTGTTGATTAATATATGCAATTGCACAATATTTGCGTCTGTATAATATCATGCAAAAATAACTAACATAAAAAAACACTAGATAAATTCTATCTAGTGTTTTTTTTATATCTTAACCAAAAATTTTAACAATATGAGAAACATCATCACAGCTGCCTTAGTATCTATTACAGCTATTTCATTTAGTCAAAGTAATCAAGTTCAAAATGCTTCTAACTATTTACGTAATAAAGAATTTGATAAAGCAAAAATAGCTGCTGATGCGGCGGCAGTTCATGAAACAACAATCAATAATCCGAAATTATGGAAATATAGAGGGCAAATATATCAAGAGATTTATTTTTCTAAAGATGCAGCCATTAAAGGATTAGATATAGAAGCAGAAGAAAAGGCTCTAGACAGCTATATCAAATGTTTAAAAAATGATAAAGATAATTATTATAAAGAAGAAGAAGGAGGCGTAAAAGGACTTATAGTTCAAGCTACTGCTGCTGTTAGCAATAAAGCAAATATATATAAGTTAAATAAAGAGTTTGATAAAGCTTTATATTGTTATGATTTATTAGAACAAGCATTACCTTACGATTTTGATCAAGGAATGAAGCGTGCAAACATTACTAAAGAAAAATTAATGTTTTATAAGTTTGATACTTATAAATATGCTGCAAATAAAGAAAAAACTAAAGAGTATGCTGATAAATTAATTGCAAGTAAATACAAAGAGCCAAGAGTTTATACAGACATGGTTAAGTTAGCTTTAATCGACAGAGATACTACGAAAGCATTAGAATACATTGGAAAAGGTAAGCTAATGTTTGAAGATAACATGGAATTAGTAAATAGCGAAATCAATATTTATTTAGCTCGTAATAAAACAGATGAGTTAAAAACTAAATTAAATGACGCAATTAACTTAGCACCAGACAATGAGGTTTTACATGCTATTTTAGCAAACCTTTATCAAAAAACAAATGAGAAAGAAAAAGCAGAGCAGGAATACTTAAAAGCGTTAGAAATTAAACCTGATTATGAAATCGCTAATTATAACTTAGGTGTTATGTACTTTAACTCTGGTAATGAGTGGAATGAAAAATTAGGTGCTTTACCTCCAAAAGAAACAGTAAAAGCTAAAGAATACGAAGCAAAAGCTAATGAATATTTCAAAAAAGCAGTAGTAAATTTCGAAAAATCTTATGAGGTTACTCCTGATAAAGCTACAAAACAACAGTTACGTAAATTGTTTTTACGCTTAGGTGAAACTGAGAAAGCTGATAAATACAAATAATTATATCAATCGTCCTTTAACTATATTCAAATGAGAATTTTAAGAATTTTAATTTTTGCAATTATAATACCTTTCACAAGCTTTGCACAAAAAAATAAAGTACAAGCTGCATGGAGAGCTTTAAGCGATTATGAATCTACTTTAACTGATAATCCAGATATTTCTTATTTAACAAAAGCAAAAGAAAATATTGATTTAGCAACTGCTAACGAGGAAACAAAAAATCAGTTTAAAACGCATGCCTACAGATGTAGAATATATGTGTATTTGTTTTCGGAAAGCTTTAAGGCGGAGGAAAAAAAATTGACAACATCCATTGCTGATAAAAACGAAAGAATGCAAACAGCTTACGGTAATGTTACTATATCAGAATTTGAAGAAGCAAATAAATGTTTAGCGAAGTTAAAAGAAATTGATGCGAAGAAGTTTGATAAAATTACTAAAGGAGAAACGGATACGGACGAAGACAGTAAACTATTTACAGCAATTAGCCAAATTGTAGCTTACCAAGCAAATTTAGCAAATGGTAAATATAAAGTTAAAAAGTTTGATGAAGCAGCCGATTTTTTTGCATCCTTAGCAGCAACAAATATGATGATGACAGGAAAAAAAGATACCTCAAATTTTTATAATGCTTGTGTTTGCGCTCAAAAATCTAAAAATCAAACAAAAATGTTTGACTACAATAAAAAAATGATTGATTTAGAAATATCTTCTGCATTTAATTATAGATCGATTTACGAAATTAGAATGCAACAAAGCGACACTTTAGGAGCAATGGAATATTTGAAAAATGGACGATTAAAGTTTCCTAATGATGTATTTTTAATGAATGAAGAAACAAATCTGTATATTGAAAAAGGACAAAAGGAAAAAGCATTAGAAAATCTCCTGGCCTTACTAGCTAAAGATCCAAATAATGCTTTTTTGAATTCGAATATTGCTATTATGTACGACAATTTAGCAAATCCAAAAGGTAAATCTGGAAAAGATACAACAAAGCCTGCTGAGTACGAAAATTACATGGCAAAGGCATTTGAACACTACCATAAAGCAGTAGATTTAAAGTCAACAAATCAAGATAGTTATTATAATGCACTATATAATTTAGGAGCTTTATATCATAATTATGGTATAAATATGTATACTAAGTCTATGGAAAAAGCCACCATTACAGAATTAGCTAAAAAACAAAAAGATATTGATGCAAAAAGCATGGAATATTACAAAAAAGCTATCCCATTTTTAGAACAAGCTTTAGAAGTTAAACCTAATGACCCTACAACAATGCAGGCATTAAGAACTATATATTACAAAACAGGAAACGAAGTAAAAGGTAAAGAAATGAACGATAAGATAAAAGGCTTAAAATAATACAACTATCTAAAATGTTAAAAAAGAACCGCCCATCTATTGGGCGGTTTTTTTGTTTTTTTACCGCTCATAACAATCCAATTTTTAACAAAAAAAATACCTTTTTTAAACCACTTAAATAGTTAAATTTGCTATCCCCTATAAAGGAATTTTTAAAACCACTGTAATTATATGATTCGTACATTTTATACATTTTGCTTACTGTTTATTTCGCTTCTTGGATTTTCTCAATACGCTACAATTAGAGGATTTGTTTACAATAAATCTAATGGTGAGCCTGTTGCTTTTTCTAACGTTTTCTTAAAAGGAACCACTACTGGAGCTTCAACTGATTTAAATGGATATTTCTCAATTAATAAAGTAAATGCTGGTACTTACACATTGTTGGTGACTAACCTAGAATTTGATACAATCTCAGAAACAATAACAGTAAAAGCTGGAGAAATTTTAAGTAAAAAATTCTTCTCAGATAAGGGCGGTATTATTTTAAATGCAATTGATGTTACTGCGGCATCTGCCGAAAAAATTGAAAACCCAAATGTAGCTGTTCAAACTATCGATCCAGTAGCGATTAATAAATTACCAAGTGTTGGTGAACCAGATTTAGCACAATATTTACAGGTATTACCTGGTGTTGTTTTTACTGGAGATCAAGGTGGGCAATTATATATTAGAGGTGGTTTACCAATTCAAAATAAAGTATTACTAGATGGTATGGTAATCTATAATCCTTTTCACTCTATTGGTTTATTCTCGGTGTTTGATAATGACATTATGAGAAATGCAGATGTATATAGTGCAGGTTTTGGCGCTGAGTATGGAGGAAGAACTTCTTCTATTATGGATATTACTACACGTGATGGAAATAAAAAACATTTATCAGGAAAAGTATCAGCATCAACATTTGGAGCTAAACTAACATTAGAAGGCCCATTAAAAAAACTAAAAGAGGATGGAAAAGGAAGTTCTTCTTTCTTGTTATCAGGAAAAACATCTTATTTACCACAAACATCAAAAACATTATATCCATATGCTAATCAAACAAACGACGACGGCTTACCATTTTATTATACTGATTTATACGGTAAAGTATCTTTTAATGGTAACAATGGTAGTAAAGTAAACTTATTTGGATATAATTTTAACGATAAAGTAGTTTATAAAGATTTAGCTAGCTTTAACTGGACATCTTTTGGAGGTGGTAGTAATTTTATATTAATCCCTCAAAACTCTACCTTATTAATCGAAGGAAATTTTGCTTATTCTCAATATAAAATAAATTACAAAGGTTCTGTTGAAGAAGATAAAAAATCAAGTTCGGTAGGAGGATTTAATGGTGGATTTAATTTCTTAAAATATTTTGGACGTAATGAATTAAAATATGGTTTTGAATTAGTTGGTACAAATACAAATTACTCTCTTCAAAACCCAAATTTGTCAGTGCCTATTGAGTATGCTAAAAACTCTTTAGAGCTTGGAGCTCACATGAAATTTAGATGGTTAGATAAAAAGAAATGGATTGTATTAGAACCAAGTTTCCGTTTACAGTATTACGCCACATTTAATAACCTATCTCCAGAGCCACGTTTACAAGGTAAAGTTAACTTCACTAAAAAAATTCGTTTAAAATTTGCAGGAGGGTTATATAGCCAAAGTTTAATGAGTGCTAGTTCTGACAGAGATGTGGTGAATTTATTTTATGGATTTATTAACGGACCAGAAAATTTACCTGAAACTTACAAAGATAAAAACAACAACACCGTTACTACGAAAGGCTTGATTCAAAAATCTCGTCATTTAGTAGCTGGTTTTGAAATAGATATTTTAAAAAATATTGAAATTCAAATTGAAGGGTATCAAAAATACTTTACTCAAATGGCTAGCGTTAATAGAGATAAACTTTTTGATGATACTCCTGAAAATGCTGATAAACCAGAAGCTAATAGAAAAGATTTTATCATGGAGCAGGGGGAAGTTACGGGTCTAGATTTTACAGCTAAATATGAGAAAAAGCGTTTCTATTTTTGGGCAGTTTATTCTTTAACTTATAACAAACGTTATACAGGAAATACAGCTAGTGGTGATGTTTATGAATACGCGCCAGTTTTTGATAGAAGACATAATGTGAATTTAGTTGGAACTTATACATTTGGTAAAAAACGTAACTTAGATTTAAGTGTTCGTTGGAACTATGGTTCAGGTTTCCCTTTCACACCAACTCAAGGATATTATCCTCAAGTTAATTTTGGAAGTAATTTTAATTTTGATTACACCACAGCTAACGCTAATTTAGGCTATGTACCAGGAGACTATAACTCTCGTCGTTTACCTGATTACCACCGTATGGATATTAGCTTGAAATGGTTATATAATATTAACGAGAAAACTAAATTAGAAGTAAATGTTGGAGCAACAAACGTTTATAATCGCGAAAATATTTTCTATTATGATCGTATTAGAAATAAACGTGTAAACCAATTGCCAATTTTACCGAACGTAAATATTAGCTTTAAATTTTAATCAGTTGGCATTCAAAATCTATACAAAAACAGGGGATAAAGGGCAAACCTCTTTAATTGGAGGAACACGTATTCCAAAATTTGACACAAGAATTGAAGCCTATGGCACTGTTGATGAATTAAATTCAAATATTGGATTAGTTCGTGATCAAGAAATAGATGAGCACTCTAAAACAATTTTAATTGATGTTCAAGACCGATTATTTACAATAGGTTCGTTGCTGGCAGCTGATCCCGAAAAAAATAAAATGGTATTACCACAAATTTCGGACGCTGATATTGAATTATTAGAAAAAGAAATTGATGCCATGAACGAGCACTTGCCAGAAATGAAATTTTTTGTACTTCCGGGTGGGCACACAACTATTTCGTTTTGTCATTTAGCAAGATGCGTTTGTCGCAGAGCAGAACGTTGTGTGTTACGTTTAAACGAAGAGCAACCTGTAAACGAATTAATTTATAAATATTTAAATCGTCTGTCGGATTATCTGTTTGTTTTATCTCGCAAATTTACTCAAGATTTAAAGGCCCTTGAAACGCCTTGGAAACCTCGCGTATAATGTCAACCCCTAACCAAATAGTAAATACAATGATGGCTAAAGACTTTTTTAGTCAATGGCTTGGAATTGAAGTTTTGGAAATCAAAGAAGGAGCTTGTAAATTACAAATGACTGTTCGTGATGATATGCTTAATGGTTTTGGAATTGCTCATGGTGGAATTACATACTCCATTGCAGATAGTGCCTTAGCATTTGCTTCTAACTCACACGGACAGAAATCGGTGTCTGTAGAAACGTCTATTTCACATACTATTTCTCTTAAATCAGGAGATGTTATAATTGCCGAAGCCATTGAAGAACATTGTTCTAATAAAATCGGCATTTACTCTGTTAAAATTTCTAGAGTGTCGGATGCTGCTGTTGTTGCTTTATTTAAAGGAACCGTGTATCGAACTTCTAAAGTTTGGTAATAGTAGATTAAACCTTCTTGCTATTTAGCAGTCAAACACAAAATTTAAAAAGAATCTTATGAAACGTATCAATAAATGGTTTATTTTAATTGTGTTGGCTGTATTAGCGGCAAATCCTAATCAGCTTTTAGCGCAAAGAGGGCGCGGAGGAAATCATCCACATGTAAAAGGGAAAGCAGTAAGAAAACAACATCCTCATCACCGAGTGATTGTGAGAAGTCGATATCGTCCTGCCAAAATAGTTGTTTTTCATCCACATTGGGCACCAAAAAGAGCGTACAATAGAAGATGGGTGTTTTTTCCTAGATATAATTTTTATTGGGATAATTGGAGACAAATGTATGTTTATAGGAATGGAACTGTTTGGATTGTTAATGCACCCCCCCCTCCAACGGTGGTAAATATTAACATTGATAACGAAAAACAATACGAATTAAAAGAGATAGAGGATGATGTAGACGATGTATATCAAACTAACGAAACTCATCAAACTGAATACAAAACAGAGTAAAACAAGCCGAAAATTATTGATGTTGAACCCTTTTTTATAAGAAAATATAATTTTGCAGGTAACTAAAAATAGTCTATATTTGCACTCCACTTTTTAGCCTCTGGTTGCACGGTGCAGCGAATGCTCAAAATGATAAATATTAAAAAATAAGAAACAATGAGTTTATTATTAGATTACGTAAAAAAACAATTAGCAACAGAGGTTGCTCATCCAAAATTTAAAGCTGGTGATACTATTACAGTTCACTACAAAATTAAAGAGGGTGATAAAGAGCGTATCCAGCAGTTTTCTGGTGTTGTTATTCAGCGCAAAAACGAGCCAGCAACAGCTTCTTTCACAGTTCGTAAAATTTCTAATGGAGTAGGTGTAGAGCGTATCTTCCCAGTATCATCTCCATTTATTGATAAAGTAGAATTAAACAAAGTTGGTATTGTTCGTAGAGCAAAAATCTACTATATCCGTACTCGTACAGGTAAAGCAGCTCGTATCCGCGAAAAAATCCAAAAAAGTACTAAAACTGCTAAATAGTAGTTTTAATATGATAAAAAAGCCTCTTAATAATTTATTAAGAGGCTTTTTTTATGGGGTTATGTCATGTTGAATTTATTTCAGCATTTCTTATTTAATGTTTGAGATTCTTAATCAAGTTCAGAATAACTATATAGGGTTTGTTGATTCTAAATAATATTCACTTCTCTTTCAAGCTCTACGCCAAATTTATCATGCACCGTTTTTAATACATGAGTAGATAAATCATAAATTTCATTTCCTTTTGCTCCTCCGTAATTTACTAATACTAATGCTTGTAGTTTGTGCACGCCCGCATCACCCTCACGATAACCTTTTAATCCGCTTTGTTCGATAAGCCAACCCGCTGCTAATTTATAATTTCCGTTGTCTAAAGGATAAGCCACTAGGTTTTGAAATTCATTTTTTAGTCTGTCGTAAACGTTACTACTTACTTCAGGATTTTTAAAGAAACTCCCTGCGTTACCTATTTCCTTTGGGTTAGGTAATTTACTGCTTCTAATATTAATTACTGCTTGAGATATCGCTTTGATATTTAATTCCGAAATATTCATAGCATCTAACTCTTGCTTAATTGCTCCATATTCGATATGAAAGCTTGGCTTTTTAGATAACTGAAAGGTAACAGAAGTAATAATGAATTGATTTTTAAATTGGTGTTTAAAAACACTTTCTCTGTAACCAAATTCGCAATCTGATTTCGAAAATGTTTTTTCTTCACCTGTAATGGCATGTATGGCTTCTAATTCGTAAAATGTATCTTTTATTTCTACGCCATAAGCGCCAATGTTTTGCATTGGGCTGGCGCCTGTACATCCTGGTATTAAAGATAGATTTTCTAATCCACCATAATTTTGATTAATGCACCACATCACAAACTCATGCCACACTTCGCCACCAGCACATCTAACAAAAACATGTTCTGCGGTTTCATTCACAACTGTAATACCTTTTAAATTATTTTTCACAACTATAGCATCCACATTTTTGGTGAGTAGCATATTGCTGCCACCGCCTAAAATTAAACGTTCGTTGTTTTTGTATTCAGTACTTTGCAAAAGCTCCTTAATGTTTTCAATAGTGTCAATACTAGTAAAGAATTTAGCAAAGGCTTCAATACCAAAGGTGTTATATGGTTTAAGTGAAATGTTAGATGAAATAATCATAGCTTAAAATTAAAGAAAGCCTCACGAGGAGGCTTTCTTTTTTTTAGGACTTTTTAATAGTGTATTGTTTGCAATTACCAATTAACAAAATTCGTCATAAACCATTTTTAAATGTTCAGCAATCATTCCTGCTGTTCTTCCTTCAATGTTATGGCGTTCTACAAAATGAACTAGTTCGCCATTTTTAAATAAAGCAATTGCGGGTGATGATGGTGGATATGGAGCAAAATGCTGACGCGCTTGCTGAACAGCTTCTCCATCAAATCCTGCAAATACAGTGGTTAATTTGGAAGGTTTTTTGCCATTATCTAAACTTAATTTTACGCCCGGACGACAAGCGCCAGCTGCACAACCACAAACGGAATTTACAACCATTAATACAGTTCCTTCTGATTTTAATGCGCTTTCAACGCTATCAGGTGTTCTTAAATCTTCAAATCCCACAGCAGTTAATTCTGCTTTCATAGGTGTTACTAATGCCTCTGGATACATATTTTTTAATTTATGAGTTAAATATTTATTTAATAGTTTACAAATGTAACTATCATTTGTTTAGTTTAACTACTAAATTATGCTAAATATCAAACTAAAAATAGATCTAAATCCTATTTATTGATGAGTAAATTTGTGATATGTTTCGCTAGCCATCAAAGATTTTTCTTTTCTACTAACAGTTAATATGGCAACTGGATAGTCTAGTAAATCTTGCTTTACAGACGTGCTATGCGATAATTCAATTTGAAGATCAAAAGGTTCTTCGTGCATTTCTCTTAAACCACTTGGTATTTTAGTGTCTACTATCACAATTTTATCAGAGTAATTAGTTTTTTTAAAAACGACTGAGTAGAGCTTATCGCTTTCTAGAGCTAAATTCACGGGTTTTGTTTTTTTGTTATAAATGGAATCTTTTAACACGCCATCCGAATAAATAACAATTGAATAGTTGTCGGTGTTTTTATCATCCACTAATGCCGAAGCATTAATTTCAACAATTTTGATAGATTGAGAATAAGCGTTAAAGGAAAAGACTAAGATGATTAATAAAACAAACAGAGTTTTTTGTAACTTTTTTTTCATAGCTTTTTTAGATTTTAAGGTTCTATAATATTCTTGAAATAGTTCCTAATTCTAGTTTATACTATAAAAACTTCTATAAAGTTTCAAAAATGTCCGACGAATGTCGGATGACAATAGTCATATGCCTTTTATAATCCTAAAACTTTAATCTAGCCTGTAATTTAAGCTCTGTTTTATGGTTAGAGTTTATTTGGTTTAGGCTACCAACAGATTGCTGTGTTTGATTATCATAAATAGTACTTGCCAATCTTACCCAAATTTCAAAATTTCGAGTAATGTCCCAATTTACAATAAAGTAAGCTCTTTGTCCCTTATAATATAAAGCTGGAACAGAGTAGGAGTAAAGCACATCATTTTCGTAGGCATACACGCGACTATCATAACTTTTCGTATCAAAAACAGCATATCTAAGTGTAAATGTAAAAGGGAACTTTAGTTTTTTATAAATAAGATCTTGCACAAAAGCTACACCATTTTCATCAGGTATGATTTGATTATCTATGCGAGTGTATTCAATTCTAGATTTAAACTTAATATCAGGTGTAATTTGTGCCGATAAATTATATCGATAATTCTGTTGCACATAAGGCGCTAAGTAATCATAAAAATTATCATCCGTATTATTTATAAATTTGGTACGGTGTCTGAAACGAAAATACATGTCTATTTTTTTTGTGGGCGTGTAGTTAAGTTGCGTAAAAATATCTCTACCTGACGACGGGGCGCTGGCATTAGATTTAAAGAAATCAAATTTATACTGATCCATGTAAATAGATAAAGTAAGCGATTTCAATAGTTTGGCTTCCATGCCAAGGTATAAGCTTTTTTCATTTTGAGGTAACGTATTTTCTGAAATAGCATTACCATAAAGGTTTTGAAAGTTTTTTTCAAAATTTCGGTAGTGGGCCGAGAAAGTTAGTTTTGGATCAAGTGCCACAATAATTCCTTGGCAAAACGCTTTTCCCCCATTTAAGCTCGTCGAAAATTCTCCAAATAAATTGGCATTTCGAAACACATAATTGTAATCAATACCACCAACAAAATTGCTTTTTCCCTGAAAATCGTATTGATTATACAAGCTCGGTGTTTTTACTAATTCGGCACTTAAATTCATATTATAGGCGGTGGCTCCAATATGTAAGTTCCGTTTATTGTAGGCTGCATTCGCACCAAATACACTTTGTTCTATCACACCTTTATCTTGCATCAGCGAATTAGTGTTGTGCAATCCACTCATTTCTAAACTACTTACACCAACTACATCAATTTCTCCATTATTGGTTGTATCTGCGCTTATTACATTGGCATCCGTTTTTTTATAGGAAGCTAAAGCTGTTAATTCGAAATCTTTTACTCTAAATGTTCCAGCTGCACCTCTGAAAAAACGATTTTCATCAAAACTACGATAAGGCTTAATTCCCATACCGTAGCGTTTCACATTCATAGGTGATGCCGATTTACCAAAAGCAAATCCTTGCCATAAGGTTAATCCTTGTCCAAAAGTTGCTTGATAATCGCCCACTACTAAAGTTTTAATAAACTTAATGTTTCTTATAGAAATGTGTCCCGAATAAAAATCAAAGCCTTTCGTTTGTTTATACTCAGCTCGTTTTTGGTTAGTGCCGTCATTAAGTGGAATGCTATCAATTTTAGAACCCCCAAACCCAAATTGTTCTCCAGCATCTTTTTCGCCAGCCATTACAAACGAAACGTTGTTGTTGTATTGAAAAGAATAACGAGCAAAAACACGATTAGGGTCGCCTAAATAATACGAATTAGGTTTTATATTTCTCACGCTATCAGAAACATTAAATCCCGATTGAGGCTCTATTATGCGTTGAAAACGAGTTACAAATTCATGTTTCCCATCTTTAAACATTTCTTTTGTACTAAAAAAAGCCGAATTAAAATTATCACTCACATACACAAAAGGGGTAATTTTTTTTATAGTAGCTAAATCAAACCCATTGATACTTTGTAACTCATAAATACTAATTAAATAGCCATTCTTTTCGCGATGTTTTAAAAGGTTATTAATTTGGATGTCAGATAGTAATAGTAAGTCAGCTAACTCGTCTCTTTTTGCTTTATTAAGATTTAAAGGGTGTGCTTTATAATAGGTCCACGTTTCGGTAAGGTTTGATAAATCTCCATCTTCCGTTTGCATTTGTTCCGAAATCAACTCAATATTTTGGTTAATTTGTTCATCTACCTGCTCATTACTTTTATTGTTAATGCTATCATTTTGTGCAAAAGTAGTAACTGTACCTAAGCACAATACAATTAAACTAAATATGTATATACTTGATTTAATAGTAATTATAATTTTTCGGTTTCTTGAGTTGGATTTACGCTTTTTGATTTATCTTTTCCAAAAGCATATCTCAATCCAATTTGAGGAGATAGTCCTAATACGCTATGATACGATGAGCTTACATCAATTTTTAATCCATTATAATCAACACCAATACCAAACGATGCTTGCGCCGGAAACGAAGAGCCTCCCGCTCGAATATAAATTAAAGAGGATGGTTTATACTCTATACCACCCTTGATGTTTATTTTTTGAGCAGATGTTTTTTCGGCTTCCGCTACTAAAAATACTTTTGGTGAAAATATATATTGTGCGCCAAATTTATAAATCGTTGGCACTTTTTCGTTATTATAATTGGTGATTTTTGCTCTAAATGGATTGTAGATGTGAGTTGACACTACTATTTGTGGTAATAACTTTGCCGTTAAACCAACGGCTCCCGTAATGGCATTAGCTTGCCCATAAATATCGGCTATTTTAGTATTCAGGTAGTCTAAGGATATACCAGCCGAAATATGTTCGTTCAGTTTCATACCATAACTCAATGTTGCTTGCGACTCTCGGTACAATTTATAACCTAAGGATGTGTAGCAAATTCCGAAGGTTCCTTTTTTAATAGGAACTGCTACCGCAAAGCCCGATTGCGTTAACTCTTTCACGAAAAAACGGTTTTCGTAAAAAGCCCCTGCTTCAGCTTTTCTCACAAAACCCAAGCTGCCTTGATTATTGCGGGTACTCCATACATCATAAATGCTTGATGATGCATGTCCTAAGGCGGCAGATCTTGGACCAATTGGTCCGTCACCATTAGAGCAGATTAAATGTACAGGCAGTAATAAAAAAGAAAATAGATAGTTCTTCATTCTACCAAATATAATTTAAATTATTTTAAGTTTAACACCGCTTTTAGTATTTAACTAAAAATTAATTTTTGGTTTATTTTGCCTTATGTTTTCCATTATTTTACTTTAAATTATCTTTCAAAATTGCTCAAAATCAGTTGTTTAAATATTATAAATGTATTTGCAAATTAAATAAAACTATTATATTTGATACATTACTTTTTGTAATTTATATATGAGAAAATCTTTACTACTATTTTTTATTCTTTTTTTAGCTCAATTTATTAAGGCTCAAAATACCAAAAACACCTATCGTGAAAAATTTATTGAAGGAAATCATTTGATGGTAGAAAAGAATTACCCTCTTGCTCTTGTCAATTTTAAGGAGGCTTATTTAATTGATTCGTCATCCGCCAACATTAATTACAAGCTTGGTGTGTGTTATTTACAATCAGGTTCTCAAAAATATAAAGCAGTTTATCATTTAGAAAAAGCGGTACAAAACACAACACATAATTATTCAGAAGATAATGCCTACGAAACCAAAGCTTCAGAATTTGCTTATTATTACTTAGGAGAAGCTTACCGCATTAGCTATAATTTTATTGCTTCTTACGTTAATTTTAAGAAGTTTAAAGACATGGTTGGAACTAAAAATGCTGAATTAACAACAGAAATTGATAAGCAAATAGCAATTAATACCACCGCACAAGAATTTACAAAAGATACTGCAAAAGTATTAATTGTTAATCTTGGAGACAGTGTTAATTCTGCTTTTCCTGATTATAATCCTGTTATTTCTGCCGATGAGTCCACATTAATATTTTCTTCTCGTCGTCCCGAAAGTACGGGTGATGGTGATGTAACAGATGAAGGTTTGTATATGGAGGATATTTATGTGAGTCATAAAAAAGCAAATGGAAAATGGACTCGTGCTAAATCAATCAGTTCAAGAATTAATACGGCGGATGATGAAGGCTGTATTGGTATTTCTCCTGATGGACAACAACTATTTGTTTATAAAAATGTAAATGGAGGAGATATTTATTACAGTAATATGGAAGGCGAAACTTGGAGTACTTTGTTTCCTTTAAGTTCCAATATTAATTCAACTTCTTTAGAAACAAATGTATCAATTTCAGTAGATGGAAATATACTTTATTTTGTGAGCGACAGAAAAGAAGGAAGCTTCGGTGGACGTGATATTTGGAGAAGTGTAAGATTACCAAATGGAGAATGGAGTTTACCAACAAACTTAGGTCCAACCATAAACACAGCTGAAGATGAAGATGCCCCCTTTATTCATCCAGATGGAGTAACTATGTTTTTTAGTTCCAAGGGGCATAAAAACATGGGCGGTTTTGATGTATTTAGAACTACAAAACTAGCAGATGGAAAATGGAGTGAGCCCGAAAATTTAAGAGCACCAATTAATACGCCTGATGATGATGTTTACTATGCTCAATCGCCAGATGGAAAGCGCGGCTATTTTTCGTCGGTTAGAAAAGGAAATTACGGAGATAGAGATATATACAGAATTGATTTTGAGAGATCAATGGCTGAACCATTAACTTTATTGAAAGGAATTTTAACCTTTAATGGCCTCAATAAAATGCCGTCCAATGTAAAAATCATTGTTACCGAAGAAGGAACTAACAAACTAGTGCAAGATATCAAACCAAACGAATCAACAGGGAGATATATCATGATTTTGGCTCCTGGAATTGAAGGTAAATCATACAATCTTAGCTTTGAGGCAGATGGTTACCAACCTTTATCTGTCACCATTGTTATCCCACCAAATTCGTCTTATCAAGAATTGAGTAAAGAATTTATGTTACAGATGGTTAATCTCGAAAGTAAAACTTTAGGAACAATGGCTGTAAAAGGTATAGTAAGAAATAAAGAAGGGAAATCGATACCAGGTGCTGTTATAAATGTGAATGATAATGCTACTGGAAAATTAATAGAAACATTTTTCACCACCTCCGATTCAGGTTCTTATTATTTTATTTTAAACCGTGGACAAAACTATAATATCTCTTATGAAGCAAAAGGTTATTTATTTCATTCTGAAAATGTTAATGTACCAAAAGTAGCTGAGTATTCGGTAATGCAAAAAGATGTGATTTTGGATAAAGTAGAAGTAGGTGCTAAGATTGTGTTAAATAATATTTTCTTTGATTCGAATAAATCTACTTTAAGAAAAGAGTCTAAAGTAGAGATCGATAAACTCATTGCTTTAATGAAAGAATATCCCGAATTAGTGATTGAAGTATCTGGGCACACGGATAGTAAAGGTAACGATGATGCTAATATGAAATTATCGCAGACACGTTCGCAAGCTGTTGTAAATGCATTACTTAAAAAAGGAGCTAAAAATCAAAATCTAGTAGCCAAAGGTTATGGCGAAACCATGCCTATAGCGCCAAATACTTTGGATAATGGTAAGCCAGATTTAAAAGGGATGCAGCAAAACCGAAGAGTTGAGATGAAGATAGTGAAGTAAGTCGTATAATAATATTTTACTTATTTTATAAAACTTCTTACCCTAAAAGTATTTCTTGCCGCTGCATCATTAAAACTCGCTGCTGCCACTTTAGAACTTGTCGCTGCAATTATATAACTTGAAACTGAAACTATATTTCTAGTCGCTGCAATATTAAAACTCGCCGCTACCATTTTATAACTTGAAGGTGAAAACATAGTTCTTGTTACTGTATCTTAAAAACTTGTCGCTGTCATTTCAAAACTCACCGCTTTACAAAAATAAATTTATCCGTAAGTTATATGACTTGTACAAAATATTAAAGAAACTATTCAAATAATATCCCCACAAAAAAACCTCAACAAATTTGCTGAGGTTTTTCATTAATAACTTAGTTCCTATTTATAGGTAGGGCGATTCACACTCTTACCTAATGCCTTACCATAACCAGGGCTTGTATTAAAACGTAAACTAAATTCCAATCCTCCTTTTGCTCTCGAAGCTCCAGTTAATTGAGAGGTGTTAATATCATAACTTACCACAATAGCATACATATCATACTGGAATTGTAAGGTAGGAATTAGAGCATCACCAACTCTATAATAAGCACCAATAGCAATAGCGCATGGTTTTTTTATTCCGGTATAAACAGATTGATCTTGAATAATGTATTTAAATAATGACCCAACATTAATTTCTTGCGATGGACCTTGTCTTACATATAATGCACTTGGCACAATAGCAATACCAGTGTTTTTAATACCAATATCAAAATTACCGTGTAAAGCGTATTTCACAAATTGTCTATCACCACTATTTACATAAGTGTATTTTGGCATATTATAATGAAACACAGATAAACCAATATCTGCTTTGGTACCATCTTGAGCACTAATATATCTTTCGCTTCTAGCAAAGTGATAAGCAATACCTCCAACGAAATCTCCCTGAACAAAAGAACTACGAGGAACAACTTCTCCAGAAGCAATAGAAGGGTCATGTGCTGAACCATTATATTGACTTTCCCATTGTAGTTTAGATGCATTAATAGATCTGTAATTAATTCCTCCGCCTAATCCAGCCGAAAATTTACTGTATTGTCCAGTTTTTACAACGGCATTAAAACCCAAATTCACTAACAACGAACCTAAGTTGGCATCACCGGCATTGTCTTTATATACACTTAAAGACATACCTGTATAGGCTTTCTTCAGCTTTAAATGTTTAATAGCTCTTTCGATACTAATGCCATAAGTTTGATATGGGCTAGTAACACTGGCCCATTGGTTTTTATAGTTTGCTATAATTCGAGTATCAAAAGCCGTACAGCTCATAGCAGGATTTAATAAAACGGGAGTTTCATTAAATTGAGAAAAATGGATATCCTGAGCCTTTGTAATAAATGGCAGTAAAATAATACTACTAAAAATTATTTTTTTCATTTGTTCTTTGGTTTTCATAAGCAAGTAAATTCGTTATTATCTTAGTAAAGTAATATTCCCTTTCATTTTAAATTCTTGTCCATCAATAGATACACCATCTGCTTTGTAAATAAACACACCAGTATCTAATTTTTGACCTCTAAACGTTCCATCCCAACTTTCAGAAAGAGTAGACGTTTCAAAAACTTTCTCTCCCCATCTATTAAATATTTGAAGGTTAAAAGTAGAGATGCATCTTCCATGCACATTGATTATATCATTTAATCCATCACCATTAGGTGAAAACACATTTGGGATAAAGAAATCACCACAATTAATATCAACAATTACAGTAACAGTGTCTTGTACTTTACAGTAAATAGAGTTAGATGCTACAACAATATATTGAGTTGTTAAGGTAGGTTGAACTACAGTGCTTGAACATGTAGGACAAGCAATAGAGCCATTAATGTTAGGCGACCAAGAATAACTTAATCCACCGTCGGCATAAACTGTCGCACTTTCTCCAATGTTAATGGTAGTGTCGCCACTCACCACTAAAACAGGTAAATCAAAAACAGTTACAAAATTTGTTTTAATTAATGTGTCAACTCCACAAGTATTTGATGCTGTCGCTACTACCGAAAAATTACCAGCCGAAGGATAGCAAGCTTCGGGAGCAACACCAACAGAAGAAGTACCAACACCACTTTGATAATACCATTGATAAAAGATAGGAGCGCTACCAGTTGTATTTGCACTAAATGTTACGCAACCTCCTACACAAATAGTATCATTGTTTAAGGTGGTTACATTTTTAATATCAGGTGCTAACAAAACTTTAACTTGAATCGTATCAGAACTTGAACAAACACCATTAGAGACAGTTACAGTGTAAATAACTGTAGCAGAACTTGGAGGCACTGCCGAAACACTAGATGTATTATTCGCGCCCGAAATAGCTCCAGATGGTTGCCAGGTATATGTTAAGCCTGCTGCTGTTGCGGTATTAAGAGTTATTATTTTTGTTAAACAAACAGATGGGCTACTCGCAGTAATTAACGGATTGATAACAGGTAATACACTCACAGTTGCAACTGCGTTTGCTGTACATGTTCCTGCGCCAGCTAAAACAGAATAAGTTGTTGTAGTGATTGGATTAACGGTTACTGTTCCGTTAGAAGCTGGATTAGTTCCAGAACTTGCTGTCCAAACAAATGGACCAGCGTTTCCAATAACAGTTAAGGTAGCCGATTGACCAGTACAAATAACCGTTCCAGATGGTGTGATATTAATAGTTGGAGTAGTAGTAACGTTAATGGTTGCAGTTGCTGTAGTAGTGCAAGTTCCAGTACCTGATAACACAGTATAGGTTGTGGTAACCAAAGGGCTAACGGTTACAGTTCCTAAAGCAGCTGGTGCAGCTCCACTACTTGCAGCCCAATTAAATGGACCAAATCCTGAAGTTGATAAGGCAACATTTTGTCCTGCACAAATTGAAGTAACAGATGGAGTTACTGTAATAGGAGTTACTGGAGAAATAGATACAGTTGCAACGGCCGTAGCGGTGCAAGTTCCTGCACCAGATAAAACAGTATAGGTAGTAGTTGTTGTTGGCGTTACGGTTACAGAGGCAGTTGCTGGAGGATTAGTTCCTGAACTAGCTGCCCAAACAAAGGGAGCTGAGCCACTAGCAGATAAACCAATACTTTGGCCTAAACAAATAGTTGATAAAGATGGAGTGATAGCAATAGCAGGAACAGTTGAAATTGAAACAGTAGCAACAGCCGTAGCAGTGCATGTTCCAGTACCAGATAAAACCGTATAAGTAGTAGTTGTAATTGGGCTAACAGTTACTGTTCCAGCCGCCGCAGGGTTTGTTCCTGAGCTAGCTGTCCACACAAATGGACCAGCACCTGATGATGTCAGAGCCACACTTTGTCCTGCACAAATTGTAGATAAAGATGGTGTAATAGCAATTGCCGGAGTAGTAGAAATAGAAACTGTAGCCACGGCGGATGAAGTACAAGTTCCAGTGCCAGATAACACTGTATAAGTAGTCGTTGTACTAGGGTTAACAGTTACTGTTCCTGCTGCTGGAGGGTTCGTTCCGGAACTTGCTGCCCACACAAAAGGACCAGAACCACTAGATGTCAATACTGCACTTTGTCCGGCACAAATAGTGGATAGAGTGGGTGTAATACTAATGGTAGGAGATAAGGTAATGGATACTGTTGCAACAGCAGATGTGGTGCAGCTTCCAGTTCCCGAAATAACAGTGTAGGTAGTTGTAGTGGAAGGAGAAACAGTAACACTGCCAGCGGCGGGTGGTGCCGAACCACTACTTGCAAACCATACAAACGGTCCGGGGCCGCTCGCTGTTAATACAGTACTTTGCCCCGAACAAATAGAAGCAGCAGATGGTGAAACCGTTATTGGAGTTGCAGAAGTAATGGTTACAGTTCCTGTATTAACTAAGGTTGTTGGCGTACTGGCTGGATTTAACCCATTCACAGTTACAGTATAAACGGTGGTTGTTCCTGGAGTTACAGTAATGGTTTGTGTGGTTTGTCCACCAGGGCTCCATGAAAAAGTTGGGCTTGTTAAGTTGGTATTGGCTGAAATTGTGGCCGTTTGTCCTGAACAAACAGTTGCACTCGTCACAGGGGCAATTAGTCCACAGTTAGTAGAGCCTGTTCCACCCGCTTGATTAAAATTAATATTTTGTGCAGAGTTCGAATAGTTGGTAATTAATAATTGATAATATTCGCCAGCTATGGCACCATTAATTGTTACAGTTTCTGTTGCGCTAGCCGAATAACTACAATCAACGGTATTACCTGCAGTTAAATTGGCACAGTTACCGGTCGGTGATGTAAATGGCCCCCAGCAAATAAAATCTACATCGCCGCCACCAGTTCCACTAATACCAATAGTTATAACTCCTGTTTGCGAAACTTGAAAATAATACCAAGCAGGATTAGGTTGTGTAAATAGACAGCCATAATCTGGCCCTGCTGCGGCACTTCCGCCTGTTCCTGCGGGAAATGTTGTTCCTGATGAATTATTCGCGCAAAATGCTGCGGAAGATCCACAGTTTGTTTGAGACAATACGTTGAGTGAAACAAAACAAAGAGCAAAAAAATAAATTTTTAATAGTTTCATATATAAGTTTAGTACATGTTTTTGTTTACAATTATCTCAATAAAGTAATATTCCCTTTCATTTTAAATTCTTGTCCATCAATAGATACACCGTCGGCTTTGTAAACAAATACACCAGTATCTAATTTCTGACCTCTAAACGTTCCATCCCAACTTTCAGAAAGTGATGATGTTTCAAAAACTTTCTCTCCCCATCTGTTAAATATTTGAAGATTAAAAGTAGAGATGCATCTTCCATGCACATTAATTAAATCGTTTAATCCATCACCGTTAGGTGAGAACACATTAGGGATAAAGAAATCACCACAATTAATATCAACAATTACAGTAACGGTGTCTTGTACTTTACAGTAAATAGAGTTAGATGCTACAACAATATATTGGGTTGTTAATGTAGGTTGAACTACAGTGCTAGAACATGTAGGGCAAGCTATAGAGCCATTAATGTTAGGCGACCAAGAATAACTTAATCCACCGTCGGCATAAACTGTCGCACTTTCTCCAATGTTAATGGTAGTATCTCCACTCACCACTAAAACAGGTAAATCAAAAACAGTTACAAAATTTGTTTTAATTAATGTATCAACTCCACAAGTATTTGATGCAGTAGCTACTACCGAAAAATTACCTGCCGAAGGGTAACAAGCCTCGGGAGCAACACCAACAGAAGAAGTACCAACACCACTTTGATAATACCATTGATAAAAGATAGGAGCGCTGCCAGTTGTATTTGCACTAAATGTTACGCAACCTCCTACACAAATAGTATCATTATTTAAGGTGGTTACGTTTTTAATATTTGGTGGCGTTTGTATTTGTATTTGAATAGTATTTGTTCCAATACAAACTCCGTTTGAAATAGTAACTGTATAAACTACAGTTGCCGTAGTTGGGGGTAATGCAACCACACTTGAGGTGTTATTAGCACCTGAAATGGCAGAAGTTGGTTGCCACGTATACGTTAAGCCAGGAGTTACAGATGCGGTTGAAATACTAACTGTTTTTGTTAAACATACCGACGGACTACTAGATACTAATAATGGATTTATGGTTGGTAAAACTGTCACCGTAATTACTGCCGGTGTAGCAAAGCAACCTGCGGCAGTTTGTCCCAACACGGTATAAGATGTGGTAGTTATTGGGTTTACTATTGTTGTGGCAGTTGTTGCTCCTGTATTCCAAGTATAAGTATTTACACCAAGTGCGGTTAATGTAGATGAATTTCCTACACAAATAATTGAGTTACTTGAAGCAGCAGTAATAGTACTTAATGGAGGAACTGTAATAGATACAGTTGATGACGAAGAACAACCATTTGTGGTTCCAGTAACTGTGTAGATTGTAGAAATACCAGGAGTAGCAGTTACTACAGCGCCAGTGGTTGAACTTAAATCAGTGGCAGGCGACCAAGAATAGGACGTTGCTCCACTTCCTGTTAACGTCACAGGAGCAACACCAAAACAATAGATGGATGAGCTACCATTTACCGCAGTGGTTAAAGATGTCACAGAAACCGTTGCGGTAGCCGTGTTAATACAAATGCCATCTGTTCCGATAACTGTGTATGTTGAAGTAGAAGTAGGTGTAACACTTAATACAGGAGCAGAACTTAATCCTGGGAACCAAGTATATGATGTGGCACCGGTTGCTAACAACGTTGTTCCGCTACCGCTGCAAATATTTGTAGCAGTGGGAGTAATGCCTACAACAATCATTGGAGATACACTAACTGAAGCGACCGCTGTTGCAGTACAAGTTCCTGCTCCAGATAACACAGAGTAGGTAGTAGTAATTGTAGGATTAACAGTTACATTGCTTGTTGACGGTGGCGTTGAACCAGTGCTTGCTGTCCAAGTATATGGACCAGCCCCACCAACAACAGATAAGTTTGTGGATTGTCCCATACAAATAATAGTACTTGTTGGTGTAATAGATATTGAAGGAGTGGTAGAAATAGAAATCGTTGCAACCGCAGAAGTGGTGCAAGTTCCTGTTCCTGATAAAACAGTATAGGTGGTAGTGGTGGTTGGACTAACTGTTACAGAACTTGCCGCTGGAGGAGTTGCACCGCTACTAGCTGTCCATACAAAAGGCCCTGTTCCCGAAGAATTTAAGGTAACGGTTTGACCAACACAAATAGTTGATAATGAAGGTGTAATGGCAATTGGTGCTACTGGAGCAACAGACACACCTGCTACGGCAGTTGCTGTGCAAGCACCTGTACCAGATAAAACAGTGTATGTTGTACTTACTGTTGGAGATACTGTTACCGTTCCAACTGCAGCAGGGTTAGCCCCCGAACTAGCTGTCCAAACAAAAGGCCCGGCACCTGACGAAGTAAGAATTACGCTTTGGCCAGAACAAATTGTTGATAAAGATGGAGTAATTGAAATAGAAGGAACCGTAGATATGGAAACAGTTGCAATGGCAGTAGCCGTGCAAGTTCCAGTACCAGATAACACAGTATAAGTTGTGGTTGTTGTTGGCGTAACTGTTACGTTTGACACTGCTGGAGGTGCTGCACCGCTACTAACAGTCCACACAAAAGGCCCAGCGCCACTTGATGCTAAGGCTACACTTTGGCCTAAACAAATAGTGGATAAAGATGGAGTAATAGCGATAGCAGGTGTAGTTGATACCGAAACCGTTGCAACAGCCGAAGATGTGCAAGTTCCAGAACCAACTAAAACAGTATAAGTTGTTGTGGTAGTTGGAGATACAGTAACAGTTGCAACAGAAGGTGGTGTTGTGCCACTGCTTGCTGTCCAAACAAAAGGACCTGCGCCTCCAGAAGTTAATGACACACTTTGACCAGAACAAATGGTGGATAAAGAAGGCGTAATAGCTACAGTTCCTGCGGAGTTAACATTTACCGTAATAACAGAGAAACTCGCGCAGGTTCCATTTGTTTTTGTGACAGTATATGTTGTGGTAGCTGTTGGAGTTGTAACTACCACTGATCCAGTAGTGGAACTTAAGCCAGTTCCTGGTATCCATGAATAGGTTCCTGTTCCTCCACTAGCGGTTAAGGTAGCACTTTGCCCAGCACATAAAGTGCCCGCAGGACTTTGTGTTACAGGGAATGATGGTGTTGTAGAAAAACTTAAAGCAACAGTTTGTGTAACAGGAAAACCAGGACATGTATTAATGTCTGAATATTTAACAGTATATGTCGTTGCGCCAGTAGGATTTGCAGTTACCACTGATCCTGTAGTTGTTGTGAGTCCTCCCGAAGCAGGTGCTGACCATGTATAACTACCGATGGCAAAACCACCGCCTGCCGTTAATGTTACTGTTTGAGGCCCACAAATAGATGTTGGATTTACAGTGGCTGAAATTGTTGGTTGATTTGCACAAGATAATCCATTCACATCTAAAAACACTCCGGAGTCATAAATTCCGTCGGAATCATCCCAAACTCCAATGGTCATGGTGTAGGTTTGACAAGGTGTTACACTGGCGGAGGCCGTTAAAACAGTTGTTTTTCCATCATAAATTAAACCAGGGGGGCTGTCAATATAATAAGCACAATTTTTACAAGGCCCAGTATTAGTAGAGCCATTATTTACGTTTTGAATAGATACAGGAGTGGTTGTTCCTGGTAAAGTGGCTATATTAGTTTGATTGTAATTTCCACCACTTGGATTTGGTCCACTTAATACGAATCCAAATACATCGTTAATAGTTCCAGTGGCAAATTCAGGATATTCTTCAGAAGCAAATACATAATTGATACTTAAAGTAGCGCAGGTTGGTGTTAATAAAAATGTGATAAAGCATCCATCAAAAGTAGTTCCTCCGGATAAGGTATTTCCTAAGGCAGAACCTCCTCCGCCAGAACTGCTGTTATCAGTGCTTGCAAAACCAGAGGGAGGTCCAGCAACATTACTTGCTGTTCCTGTTGTTAACAAAATACCAGAGTTTAAACCTGCGCCAAGTGCACCAGCCCCATTATTAAAAGTAGCGTAGGCCCCAGCCGGACAAGTGATACTTAATCCACTAACTGTAACTCCATTACCCTGCAATAAGGCTTGCATTTGTGCAATGGTTGGATTAATAGATGTCGTAATTTGTCCAAAATAATTTGAAAACCAGCTAGTTAGTAATATATATATAAATATTTTTTTCATAGAAACAACAATTATTTAATGTTATAAATATATAAAAATCAGATGATTGACAGAAAGATTTCAGGTTTAAAACGAGTGAAATGCTAGTTTGAGTTAGGGAATGGAATAGGAAAATGATAATACCTTTAAATTGGGCTTAAAACCGTATCTTTGCACAAAAATTAAAACATGATTCGCTTAGGAAAAACAAATACTTTAACTATTTTACGACAAACACCTCCTGGAATGTATTTAGGTGATGATGAAAATGAAGTAGTGTTACTACCAAATAAATTTATTGAACCGGAATTTGAAGTAGGACAACAAATTGACGTATTTATTTATAGAGATTCTGAAGATAGATTAATTGCTACAAGATTAAAACCTTTTGCCGAAGTCAATCATTTTGCTTATTTAAATGTTTCTGAAGTATCTAAAGTTGGTGCTTTTCTAGATTGGGGCTTAGAAAAAGATTTGTTTGTTCCTTTTAAAGAACAAAAACAAAAAATGATAGAAGGTCACAGCTATGTGGTATACATCTATATTGATGAATTAACAGAACGTATTGTAGGTTCCAGCAAAATTAATAAGTTTATTAGTAACGAGGTTTTGCAAGTAGAACAAGGGGAAGAAGTAGATTTATTAGTATACAATGAAACTGATTTAGGGTACACCTGTGTAATAAATGAAATGCACAAAGGGTTGATTTACCATAATGATGTGTTTACAGATTTAGCCGTTGGAGATCAAACTAAAGGCTATATTAAATTAATACGCGAAGGAAATTTAATTGATTTAAGTTTACAAAATATTGGATTTAAACATGTTCTTTCTTCAACAGAAAAAATATTAGAATACTTAAATGCGCACGAAGGATATTTAGAGTTAACAGATAAAAGTTCGCCTGATTTAATTGAAAGACGATTTGATATGAGTAAATCAACGTATAAGAAATCAATTGGCATTTTATACCGTCAACGAAAAGTAACACTTCATGAAGACGGTGTGAGATTAGCTCCTAATAAAGAAGGAGAAGAAGCGAAAGGCGTTTAATCATTTAAATGTACTAAGTCATTTTTTGTAAATACTCGAACAGGATAGATAGCTGCTAAAAAACCTATTGCCATAACTACAGAGAGAATCCAGATAAAATCTTTTATTTTCATCTCAATTGGGTAGTAAGCAATAATGGAAGTGGCGTCAAATTTTACAAGGTGAAATTGTTGTTGTAAAACGCAAATAATAACACCAATAATTAATCCACTGATAGCACCAACAGAGGTAATTAAAAATCCTTCTTGCATAAAAATATTTCTAATAAATTGCTGATCGGCACCTAAATTATACAGTGTTTTAATGTCTTTCTTTTTCTCAATAATCAACATTGTTAAAGCTCCAATAATATTAAATGTGGCAATTACCAAAATGAAAGCAAGAATCAGGAATGTCCATAATTTTTCAGTTTCTAATGTTTTAAATAATACATCATTTAGTTGATATCTATTTTTGACTAAGTATTGTGAACCAAGTTTTTCTTGTAATTGCTCTTGAATAGTTTCTAAATCGGCTTTATCGTCAACACTTAATTCAATAATTGAAAATGAATCTGGACAATCAAATAGTTGTTGAGCGGCTTTTAAATCAATAAACACATATTTGAAATCAAAATCGTCATTTAATGAAAATATGCCTGATGGATTAATCGTAATTTTATTAAATGCATCTTCAGGATTCATACTTTCTACTTTTCCTCTAATGGGAGCATAGATGGAGATAGGCGATACGAAATCGTTCACATTGATATTTAATTTACTCGCAATTCCTCGTCCAAATACCCCAAAGTATTGATTGTTATATGATAATTGATACGAACCTTCTGAAACAACAGTATCAAAGTGTGTAAGATTTTTAAAGTTTGCATCCACACCTTTTATCGTAACTATTGATTGTCTATCATCTAACTTTATCAAGGCATTTTCTTCAATCGAAAAAGAAAGTTCTTTAACACCTTTCACTGATTTTATTTTTTCTGATATCTCATTTTTATTAGAAATATATTTACTATTTACCGCTGTTATTTTTAAATCGGGTTCAATGGCATGATATAAATCTCCTACAATTGAAGTGAGTCCATTCATGGCTGAAAGAACAATTACTAATGCAGCTGTTGTAACTGCAATAGCAACAATACTTATCCATGAAATAATATTAATCGCATTATTTGATTTTTTAGAAATTAAATAACGTTTTGCTATGAAGAATGAAAGATTCAATTTTTATTTTTACTTATAAGGTAAAATTAGGAATTTTTAATCTTTAATGAAATTTTTATGACTAATTATCTGTCTTTACTAATCAATATCAATTCTTCACTCAATGAGTAAACTGATTGATTTTTAATTGTTTAAATTTGACAAACCTTAAAACTATTTTATATGAAAACATCTTTACTTTTGATCGCTTTATTAATTGGAGGATTATCACAATTAACTGCTCAATGCACCATTGCTCCAACATGCTCAATTTCCACAATAGGATATTGTACTTCTCCTGCAGAAAATACGGCTTTGTTAAATGGCACTGAATTATCTCCGTATAATAATACTATTCAGTTCAGCCTTGGTACTACTGTTGGTGGTTTTGCTACTATCACAGATGCGTCAATTACTTCTGTTACAGGTATGCCTGCAGGATTTATTTATTCCACAAATCCAACCAATGGAACAATAGTTGGCGGAACAAATGCTTGTTTAATTTTGAGTGGAACGCCAGCTGTGGCATCTGCAGGGTCTTATACTATTAGTGTGGGCTTTGCCGTAAATACTAGTTTTGGACCTACAACTCAAACTTTATTGTGGTTTTTAACTATAGATCCATCAGGAACCACTTCCGTTAAATCATATGCCCTAGCTGCAAATTTATTTATTGCTCCAAATCCTGCAACTTCTGAGATTTTTATTTCTTCTACTTCACATTTTGGAAAAATAAATATCATTGATGCATTAGGTAAAACAGTAATTTCTGACGATGCTAAATATGCTCCGCAAATTAGCATTAACATTAGTTTTTTAAGTAAAGGAGTTTATTTTTTACAATTAAATGATGGAAATAAAGTAATTACAAAAAAGTTTATTAAAGATTAAACTTTTTCTTTAATTAAAAAGCCCCGTTTGCTATACGCAGACGGGGCTTTTTTTATGAATCTTATTTTAAATAGGCTTATTAAACAATGCATTTATTTTTTCGGCATAGTCGTAAGAGTCATCTATAAAAAATTGTAGCTCTGGAACAACGCGTACTTGTTTGCCAATACTAAATCCTAATATTTTACGAATATGTTGTTTTTGCTCATTAATAGATTTAAATAAAGCGTCCACATCTTGGGTTGCCATAATACTTAAATATATTTTTGCAGAACTTAAATCTGAACTAACACGCACAATTGTTACGGTAATAAACCCATTATTAAACATAGTTTTAGCGTTAGCTCTAAAAATTTCGGCTAATTCTTTTTGTAATAATTTGGCAACTTTACTTTGTCTTACACTTTCCATTGCGTAAAGGTAACGATTTTATATTATTTGAAATTAAATTTTAATTCCAATCAAACAAACATCATCCACTTGTTCTAGATGACCTTTCCAATTCGTGAATTTTTGTTTTACAATTTCTTCTTGTTCTTGTAAAGATAAATGCTGAATAGATAGTAGCATTTCTTTTAATTGCGTGTATTTGAATTTTTTTCCTTTAGGTCCACCAAATTGATCTGCATATCCATCTGTGAATGTATAAATCACGTCATCGGTTTTTAAACTTACTAAATGTTGTTTGAACGGTTTTAATTCTTTTCCGAATATGCCTACTGGCTGTTTGTCTCCTTTATACTCTAATAATTCTAATCCCGATACGGTTTTTCTTAAAATATAAAAAACATGGTTTGCAGACGCGTAATGCAAAGTCATCTCTTGTTTATCAATCACACATATAGTCATATCCATGCCATCTTGTTGTTCTCCTGATAAACCTTTTTGTCGTAATGCGGTAATTACCTTTTTTCTTAAACGACTTAAAATTAAAGCAGGTTCAGTTAAATCATGTTCGTTAATAATTTCATTTAATAATGATACTCCAAGCATACTCATAAAACCTCCTGGAACACCATGACCAGTGCAATCTGCCGTTGCGAAAATTATTTTTTCGTTACGAGTCGTGATCCAAAAAAAGTCACCACTTATAATATCTTTTGGCTCAAACATAACAAATGCCTCTTTAAAATAGTCGGCAAATTCATGTTTAAGTGGCATCATAGCCGTTTGTATTTTATGAGCATAGCGTATACTATCAGTAATTTCTTTGTTTTTTTGATGAATTGTATTGTGTTGTGATTCAATAATTTCTGTTTTCTCAGATAACTGATAGTTCTTTAAGTTCAAATCAGAATTTAAATATTGCAATTGCCTTTCAGATTTTATTTTTAATCGGTATTGCCAAATTGCAAAGCCTAGCAAAGTCGATAAGATGATTAATGCAACAATTGTAAAAATAATAACGAGGCGTTGTTTTCGGCTTTCGGCGTCTGTTTCTGCTAGTTTCTTTGCTACTTCTAATTTTTGTATTTCTTCTTTTTTATTGAAATTAAATTCGAGTTCTTTTCTAACTATTTCTTTTGTTTTATCAATATTATATAAACTATCTCTTAATACGATGTATTGCTTGAAGTGAAAGAGGGATCTATCGGCATTGTGTTGTTGACTATACGCATTACTTAATACGTGATGCGCATCCTTAATTAAGTAAGGGAGGTTTAATTTTAAGCTAGCTGTTAATGCTTGCGTTCCATTTTCAATAGCAGCTTTTATATTATTTTGGTTATAATAAACATTAGATAATACTAAAATTGCAGATACTAACCCTTCTTCATCACCAATTATTTTTCTAATAATGATACTACTATCCAAATGCAAAATTGCCTCTTTGTATTTTTTTTCGAAATTATAATTTCTGGCAATGTTTTCATGAACCTGAGCTATTCTATTACGAATGTTAATTTGTTTGCTAATACTTAAAGCCATAAAGTGATAACTTAATGCTTTTTGATAATCACCTTTATTTTGATAGATCTCACCGAGGTTAGTCAAACGACCAGAAACACACTGCAGATCATTAATTTCTTTGCAAATGTCTAAACTTTTTAATTCCGAGGCCAGTGCCTTATCAGCTTCACCAATGTCGATGTAAATTTTATATAGATTTAGGTAAGAATTTGCTAAACCTCGTTTATCCAGAATTTTCTCTCTGATGGTTATACTCTTCTGAATATATTCAATTCCCAACATATAGTCACCCAGGTGAGAATAGGTTAAACCTAAAAATGAATAACTAGCAGCAAGGCCTTGTTCATCTTTGATTTCATCTCTGATTGAAATGCTTTTTAGAAATAATTCTTTACTTTTTAACGAAAATCCTTTATCGCTGTATATAGAGCCTAATATATAATACGAATAAGCTAATCCATTTTTGTCAGAAATGGTTTGTGTTAATAGAATGGTTTCATTTAAAATGTTTTCAGCCGAATCAAATTCATTTAAGGCACCTAAAGCTTTAGCTTTCATATTTAGAGCTTTAACGATGTATCGGTTTTTGTTATCTATTTGAGATAGAAAAGAAATAGCCGAATCTGCTACCGAAAAACATAGATCGTATTTGCTTTCATTATAACAGATGGTTGCTTCGTAGCATAGTAAAGCAGAGTAGGCGAGGCTTGATTTTTTAACTCTGGATTTTAATTTATAAATTTCAGATTTTGCATCACTGTATTTGCCTTTAGTAGTTAATAAAGCAATATTCGTTAGTCCATCATTCGATTCTTTGTCTTCTCTAAAATAATAATCAATTAGCCATTCTTTTTCGCTATTAGTATTGCTTTGCGCGAAGCAATAACTAGTTGCAATTAAAAATATGACAAATAATTTTCTCACTCAATAAAATACTAAACTAATGATTCAACAGGTGTGCAAACATTATTTTCGCACACATAGCACTTTAATTTATCTTTAAAAATGTATGGTTTGTAAATAGATTTGCCTAACAACATTCGCAAGCACTCTTGCACACCCTCAATAATACTTGGATGTGGATGCATCATGTCTGCCAATTCTCTAATGCCCTGATTAGTATGAATTAGATAGGCGACTGCTTGTATAGCAGAGCTAGCATGCTCGCCAACAGCACGCATGCCAAGTATTCTCATGCCATTGTCATTGGTAACAATTATTTTAAAAAAACCTTTCGTTTTACGCATGGCAATGGCACGCGCATTCGTACTATAATCTAATTTTACTACTTTATGTGCTAATCCTTTTTTATTGCAATCTTGTTCGCTCATACCAACACTTGCTACTTCTGGATTTAGAAACATAATCGTAGAAATGTTTTGATATGATAGGGGTTTAATAGTAGGTCCAAACATTCTTACAACAGCATGTCTTGCTTCGCGCTCTCCCACATTTACTAAAGCCATTTCAGTGGTTACATCTCCCGCAACATAAATATTGGATATGTTAGTTTGTGTATCATCATCCCAAATACTTCCTCTGTCATTTAATTTTACTCCAGCATTTTCGAGACCTAAGTTTTCAACGTTGGCAACTCTACCAACTGATACTAAAGCTTTGTCAACATTCATGATTTCTGTTGAACCATCTTTGTATTCTAATTCGTATTCAACTTTACCTTCTTTAATTTCCATTCGTTTTAGCGAAGAACCGTGATGAATAGTTGCTCCATGTTTCTCCAAACTTTCGCTTATAACAGTCGCAACATCATCGTCTTCAAAAGGTAAAATACGATCAGCTTTATCAATTAAATATACTTTAGTTCTTCCCATGTTTGAGAAAATGGTTGCAAATTCGCAACCAATAACACCTGCTCCTAGGACTACTAAACTTTCTGGAAGGTCAGTTAAATTTTTCACGCCATCACTAGTCATGATAATTTGTTCATCAATGGCAATATGAGGCAAGTATCTTGGGCGACTACCAGTAGCAATTAAGATATTGTCGGCACTAACACGTCTAACACTTCCGTCTTCTTTTTTAATTTCAATCGTGTTTTTATCTACAAAAAATGCTGTGCCTTTATCATAAGAAAATAAATTGGCTTGTTGTTTTTGTAGTAAATTTAAGTGAACTGTCATTTGGGTTTTACGTTCAAATACAGCTTCTTTTAAAGTTGATACGATGTTTGAATAGTCAACTTGATATTCAGGAATCATTTCTCGAATAGAAGAAACTTTTTGTGATAGCTCCCAAAGAGTTTTTGAGGTTAATACACCATCATAAACACCAGCACCACCAATGCGTTTTTTTTCAATCAATAATACTTTTTTCTTAAAGTCTAAGGCACGCATAGCTCCTGCATATCCGCTTGGGCCACCACCTATAACAATTAAATCATAATGTTCCATATTCAAAATTCTAAAATGCTCTATTAATACCAATCATCCAACGCATTTGTAAGTAATCTTTTTCGGCAAACGGTAAACGATTCACAAAGAACGGCATATCAAAACGAATGGTTAATGGTTTAATACCATATAAAGGCCCAAATTTTTGAATGCTAACAGCCACACCAACACCAGCATCTGCTATTAAACCCGACATAACCGTTGCTTTTGTTGGCGCATTTGTATTAATGGTTCCAGCGTCGCCAAATAAATATGGATTAATCTTAATACTATTATTTAATTTTTTGATATTCATAAAACTGAATAATTCTCCAAATTCAATTTCGGCACTTACAGATGCTCCAGTTGTTCCTTTGTAATTGTAAACAACAAATCCATTAGCATCGGTTGCTGCTAAAACGTAACCAGAATAACCTCTTAAATTTAATCCGCCACCTGCAGTGAAGTGATTTGTCATAGCTCCGTATTCGCCCCAACTTGGCGGAATAAATCCATTTGCTCGTGTATATTTATTATCCATTAAGTCTTCGGGATTTGATCCTGCTGCAAATAACATGGATTCGTCAGCTAACATGGTTCCAAAACCTAATTGAGCAAATACACGAGTATTAATATTAATTTTACCTAAGTCGTTTTTATTAACGGCTGTATATTGAATATTTGAATAATCATAATCACGAGTTAAGGCACTTGCTCTCATATTCAAATTCATGAAACCTGTTCCGCGATTGTAATTGTAATTATGATCAATTCCTACATTTAAATAACTATTCATTTTTTGAATCTTCCATTCTTTTTGGTTAATCAAATACACTAAATCGTTTGGCATATCTCTTACCATGGCTTTATACTGAATGTAGATTCTGTTTTTTTCGTTGTTACTTTTCTTTTCAAAACCAATTAAACCACTTTCTAATCCGTCTAAAGATTTTAAGGTCATGTAGATGTTTGATTTCTTTATAAACTTAGCCGTTGATGTTCGATAGTTTAATAAAAATGAAACCGTATTATATCCATTAAATTTTGTTGCGCTATCTAAATAGGCTTGTCCCATTCCAGTGCTAAACCAAGCTGTTAAATCAAATACATGTTTTGTATTCATATAACCACCGTTTAAGTGAGCTCCTACTTTTACGCCATCATAACCATTATACCACAAACTTGGACGAGCCTTCATTTCATAATGTTTCCAATCTAACGGATTATATATTTTTGAATCAAACGTTAAGTTGACTTTATGATGTTTTACATTATTCATCATATCCACATCGGCTAAACGACGAGAAGGATCGATGATGACGTTTTTTAATTTACTGTTCAATTGAACTTTAGCAACATAAGTTGGTTTTACTTTTCCCCATCCTATCCAACGAGGTAATACATTTGTTTTTACTGGTTTTTCAAACCATGTGTTAGGTATGTGATATAAGTATGCAGAATCGTTTTTGTCAATCACAGCAAAGTCAATTGGCATTTGCATATCACCTTTACGTTTAAATTTGATGAGATACTCGCCTTTATGTTTACCTCGTTTTACACGACCAATTTTATAATCTATTTTTTTAGTCGTCTCTAACCATTGGTCAAAAAACCAATTCAAATCAACGCCACTATATTGAATGACAGAATTTCTAAAATCTTCAGGGTAAGGATGTGCAAATTTCCATTGATTGAAGTAATGTTGCATGCATTTATCAAATAAGTAACGCCCTAAAACATATTCTAAGTTTTTTAACATGGCAGCAGTTTTAGTGTAAACGGCACCGTAACCTCCACCATGACGAATGCCGCCATTGTAATCGTCGCTATGTGTGTTTAGCGTAACTTCTTCGCCACGCACAGTAACGGCATTCATATAGCCATTATAAATTTGATCATCTAAAATTCTATTTTGTTCGGTAAAGCGTTGAACGTATTTGCTTTTTGGTTGTTGAGCGATTTTATTGGGGCCATCAATAAATTGGTAGGTATCGGCCGTATAAAACTGAGTAAAGCCTTCGTCTAAAAATGCTCGGTAAGTTTCATTACTTCCAACCATCCCAAAAAACCAGTTATGAGTCATTTCATGCACTAATAAATCACGGTAATTTGGATCGTAGCCACCATCTAATGTTAACATAGGATATTCAACACCATCTTGCGCATCAGCACAAATCATTTTAGGGTAGTGGTAAGGACCAATGTTGTATGAATTTACATCTAGTACTTTGGCAATGTATTGCGGACACGTTTGCCAACCAGCAGCATGAGGCTCTTGCACTAAAGCCACACATTTGATACCTTGCCACATATATTCACCGATACGGTACGTGGGATCGGCTGTTAATGCAAAGTCATGAACGTTTAATGCCGAAAACTTCCATGTTTTGGTTGTTCCGTCGCGTTTAATAATAGTACTAGGTGGAGAGTTCCATGGTTTTTTTGCGAAGTTCGCAATATCTAATTTTTGACGTAATGTATCTGGCAGCACTTCTTTTTCGTTTTGTAAAACACCAGTTGCATCCAACACATAATTATTCGGCAAAGTAAATTCTACATAAAAGGAACCAAAATCCCCATAAAATTCATGATCCATGTGTTGGTCAGTATCCCAACCTTGTTTACGGTCGTAGACAGAAATACGTGGATACCAGTGTACGACATCAAAATGTTTATTGCCAAAGGCATTAAATAATTTCATTCGATTACGAATTACTTCTTTGGCATAATAGGTTTTAAAATCTAAATCAAAAGTGATGGATTCTCCTGATTTTAAAGGGCGATCCAAATATACTTTCATCACTGTATTATCCAATTCAGTTTTAAGTTCCGTATTCCCGTTTTTAATGCTAACGACCTCTGTCCCTTTTCCTTCGTTGCGATATTTGTTAAATTTTAAATGGTAATTGTTATTCTTATATAAATCTGCTAGGTAAGAATCTTTTGTTTGAGCGTTATTGTACAAGTGAAAATACACAATGTATAAATCCTTTGGAGAATTGTTCCAATAGGTTAGTTCTTCACGCCCAGTGATGATATCGGTAGTATCATTCAAAGTAGCTTTGATGGTATAGTGTACATCTTGTTGCCAATAGTCGGCGAAAGGTTTACGGTTTTGCCAATATAACGCATTGGTTGTAGAACGGTAATCGATATATTCGTTTTGAGCAGTGATTTCTGAAACAGAAATAATACTCAAAAGTAGGAGTAGGGATAATTTCTTCATATTGGATAAATAACCCTTAAAGATAGGGATTTTATAGAAGAAAAAAAGGTTTTTTTGTCTTTGAAAATAGAGTAAGAATTGAGCTTTTTAAGATAAAAATTAAGATTTCATTAACTCCAAAAACTTATCTAATGCTTTTCTTTTGTCCATATCTAAATTATAAGAGATTTTATTTTTCAAATAATCTAATGCCATGTCTCCTAAAGCTTGATTAGGTTTTTCAAACACCGATTCTTCGATATGATTAACGCCGTAGGCTAATGTTTTATTAAACTCATCTATAAAATTTTCATTTAAGGGTACATTGCTTACCCAACAAGCAAATACAAAAGGTAAGCCTGTGTTTTTTTGCCATTCTTCTGACAAGTCATATTGATACGCGTAGTCTGTTAACCCAAAAGTTCTGTCACCAATAATAACAGCGCCAGTTGTTCCGCTAATTTGTTTTTCAAAACCTTCAGTAGCATTGATGAACTGAATATTTTTTTTCCAGAAATGTTTATTTAAAACTTGTACCAAAGTAACTGATGTTTTAGATTGGTAATCTAATAACACATGAGTTAATTCATCTAGTGGTTTTTCTGAAAATAATTTTACGCTATCAACCTTTCCCACAGCTCCAATGCAATAATCGGTTATAATGTGATAATTCTCTAATTCAGGTAAAATAGCCACTGGTACTAAACCAATTTCTACTTTTTTGTTTTTTAATTTTTGAGCACATACACTTGGAATATCTAATTCTAAATGTATATGTGATAAAAAATCAGAATGATTAATTCCGTATAAAAAAGGAGTGGTGTTATAATAGTTAACGATGGATACAGTGTGTTTCATGTATTATATAACAGTTTCTTTTTGTTTTAGTTCTAAAAAACTAAGAGTTGCTCCAACTACTGCCAAAGCAGGACCAAACATTAAACCAATAAAAAAGGGTAACCACATAAATACAGTGTAAACTAAACCAATGCCACAGGCTAAACCAATGTTTTTACGGGTAAATTGTACACTTTCCGAAATGGTCATTTTATGACGCTCAAAATTATAATCTAACATCGTAAAACCAATAAAGTACCAAGAAACAAACATTAGCAAAGGACCAGTTATAATTACTAAAGGAGGAAAAATGAGAGTTATTATAAATCCTATGGTGATAAAAAAATATTCGAGAAACATATTTCTTAAACTCATCATAATTCCTCTTCCAATGTCTTTTATTAATTGCGGAAAAGTAAAAGGATAATTTTTGCCATTTGTTTTTTCTTCCACCGATTCGGATAGAAGTGCAAATAGGGGAGAGAGGGCTATTAAAACTAAGTATTTGGTAAAGGTGCTGGATATAAACCAAAAGATAATTTTAAATAACAGGGTCATGATAAAACTAAAATAACCAGTTAGAAAAGGTTTTGCAAAAGAAAGAATCGCCCCAGAATCAGGAATTTCGTCAAAATTTAATTGTTTACTAATGTAATTTGATAGTTGAGATGCTATTTCGGTAAATAACCAAATACTTCCCACCCACATGAGTAACCATAAGCCAACCGAATAAAAAAGATAAGGCCATAAACCTTTTTCAAAAAGTAAACTAAACCCTTTAAAACTATTTGTTATTGCTTTAAAAAATCCCGTGAAAAAATTCATGTGTATTTTTTTTAATTAACCTCTACGTCCGCACTTTCGAGCGGAGTCGAGCGCGAAAACATAGAGGCTGAAATATATTATGCCAACGCTTGTTTTAAATCTTCAATTAAATCTTCAACATCTTCTACGCCAACGCTTAAACGTAATAGGCTATCAACAACACCAGCTTTATCACGCTCTGCTTTTGGTATAGAAGCATGCGTCATAGTAACTGGATGATTAATTAATGATTCAACACCACCTAAAGATTCTGCTAATGAAAATACTTTAAACGAAGAAGCAATTTTAAAAGTATCTTCTAACGAAGCGCCTTTTAATACAATAGATATCATACCGCCAAAATCGCGCATTTGTTTTTTTGCAATCTCGTGGTTAGGATGATCTGTAAATCCAGGCCAGTAAATTTTTTCGATACGAGGATGAGTTTTTAAGTACTCAGCTATTTTTCGTCCGTTAAAACAATGTCGCTCCATACGTAAATGCAAGGTTTTAATACCACGCATTACTAAAAAGCAGTCCATAGGGCCAGGATTGGCGCCACAGCTATTTAAAATAAAATAAATTTGTTCGTGTAATTTATCATCATTCATTACCAATGCACCCATCACCACATCGCTATGGCCGCCTAAGTATTTAGTCACAGAATGCATCACGATATCAGCACCTAATGATAAAGGATTTTGTAAGTATGGAGACGCAAATGTATTATCAACCGCTAATATCAAATTATTTTCTTTCGCTATTTTAGAACAAGCTTCAATATCAATAATTTGCATCGTTGGGTTAGTTGGTGTTTCTGCCCAAATTAACTTAGTATTAGCATTAATGTATTTTTTGATATTATTGGCATCTGTTAAATTAATGAAATGGAATTTAATGCCATAATTTTCGTAAATTTTTGTAAACATACGGTACGAACCACCATACAAATCATCACCTGTAATAACTTCATCACCTGGACGTAACATGCGCATCACGGCATCCGTTGCGCCCATTCCAGAACTAAAACAAACGCAATGTTTACCTCCTTCTAAAGCGGCTATGTTTTTTTGTAAGGCGTCGCGAGTAGGGTTTTTTCCACGCGCATAACCATAACCCTTATTAGTACCAGGAGATTCCTGAACATACGTAGATGTTTGAAAAATAGGTGTCATAATTGCACCTGTTGATGGATCAGGATCTGCACCTGCGTGTATAGCTCTTGTACCGAATTTGTGTTTTGAGAAATCTGCCATAAGAAATTAATTTTTGGACGAATTTAAGCTTATTTTTATATTGTATATACTATAATTTATTAGTAATTTTAAATATGTCAAAATTCAATTTCATAATCGTTTCTTTAGCTCTTTTTATGCTAGTTTCTTGTAAAAAGAAAGCTCCTGAGGATCCGCCAGATGTAGGATATGATTATGCACCTACCACTTTAGGTAAATACGTGGTTTATGATGTAGACTCAACTGTTTTTGATGATTTTAAAATGGATACAACTTATTTTAAATATCGCATTAAAGAAAAGTTAGAAGAAGAATTTATCGATAATCAAGGAAGACCAGCCATCAAATTAGTGCGATACATTAAACTATTTAATCCTTTAGTGAGTTATGATAACATCGTATGGACAATTAAAGATGTTTGGATGTTGACTAAAACTAAAACGACATTGGAAGTAGTTGAAGAAGATGTTAGATTTACTAAATTAATTTTCCCCGTAAAAGAGGAGGCTTTTTGGAATGGAAATGCTCACAATACTATTGGCGATTGGGAATATGGTTACAATTATATTAACAGAAAAGAAGTAGTTAATGGAACTATGTTTGACAATGTTTTATATGTTGAACAAAAAGACGACAATAATAAAAATGCGATTCGTCGTCAATATTTTGTTGAAAAATACGCTAAAGGCGTGGGCTTAGTTCATCGCGAAATCAAAGATTTATATTCGAATACGATAAAAGTACTAAATGGTGCCGTAGTTCCGGTTGAACAAAGAATCGAGAAAGGTGTTATATACAAACAAACTTATGTTACTCATGGAATTGAATAAATTAAAAACTCTTTTTTTAGCATGCTTTTTATGCTCGCTAGCAAGTTCTTCAACAGCTCAAACTTTTACAAAGTATTGGGTGAAATTTAAAGATAAAAATGGTTCGCCATACACCACAGGAAATCCTAGTGCTTATCTTTCGGCAAGATCAATTGCTCGAAGAACAAACCAAGGTATTGCAGTTGACATGACTGATATTCCTGTTAATCAAACTTATATTAATCAAGTAAATGCTACTGGAGCTCAAGTATTTCAGCTTTCAAAATGGATGAATGCCGCAATTGTAATTATCACAAATACTACTCAATTAACTGCTATCAATAGTTTAACCTGTGTTTTGAGTACATCACCTGTTGCAAGAATTCATACCTCAAAACCTGATGATGACATTAAGCCAATAGCTAATTCATTTAAACAACAAGCAAATATAACTGCTTACAATTACGGACCATCTTATACGCAAGCTAATCAAATAGGGGCCGATTGTATGCACAGCGAAGGCTATAGGGGACAAAATATGATGATAGCCATGATTGATGCTGGGTTTCAACAAGTAAATACAAATCCTGTTTTTGATTCATTAAGAAATGAAGGTCGTTTATTAGGAACTAGAGATTATGTAGCTGGAAATACTTCCGTATTTGAAGATAATTCGCATGGCGCCAACTGTTTATCTTTAATGGCTGGTAATACTCCTGGGCAGTTAATTGGTACTGCTCCAAAATCCCAGTACTGGTTAATTCGTTCAGAAGACGCTGCTACAGAAAAAATTATTGAAGAAAATAACTGGGTTGTTGCTGCTGAATTTGCTGATAGTGTTGGCGTAGATATTACTACAACTTCTTTAGGTTATACAACATTTGACATAGCCTCTCAAAACCATGTATATGCTGATTTAAATGGCAAAACGTCGGTTGCATCTATTGCATCAACGATGGCTGCTCGTAAAGGTATTTTTGTTTTAAATGCTGCTGGAAACGAAGGAAATGGTGCATGGAATTTCATTGGCATTCCTGCTGATGCAGATAGTATTTGTACCGTAGGTTCTGTTACTGGAAGCGGGGTTCATTCGAGCTTTAGTTCAGTTGGTCCAACCGCCGATGGACGTATTAAACCAGATTTAAGTTCGATGGGTGAAGGCTCCTACGTTTGTAGCCCAGGTTTTAATTTTGGGGCAGGAAATGGAACATCTTACGCTACACCAATTTTAGCAGGTGCGGTAGCTTGTTTATGGCAAGCTAATCCAACTAAAACTAATATGGAAATTTTACAAGCGTTAAAGTCAACGGCTTCAAAATCATCAAATCCTGATAATGATTATGGTTGGGGAATTCCAAATGTATGCGCAGCTCATAATTTATTAAATGGAACTAATGTTGGATTGAATGAATCTAAGAAATCAGTAAATATTAAATTATTTCCTAATCCTGCTAATCAATCTCTTAGCTTTGTGTTAAACCAACAGCCACAAAAAGTTCAATTAACGGATATGTTAGGCAAAGTGATAGAAGTTTCGTTTACAGAAAATGGCACAAATAAATACTCAATCTTATTAAATAATATTCCAAAAGGAGTGTATTTTTTATCAGTTAACACTGCTGATGGATTGTTAAACAGCAAGTTTGTAAAAGAATAAGTCTTTTAAAACCAATCAAATCTGTTCTTACTATTGAAAAATTTTGAAGTAGATTTTGCAAATTTTCCGTAAGGAAATCTAACTTTTATACCTCCTGTGTAGCAAACATCCATGATGTTAAACGCTGTTTCTTGTTTTCCAACTCGCATACGGTAATCTAAAAATAAACCTAAAATACCAAAGTTGTGCTCAATGCCTGTCCCTAGATTAAAGCCAAGCCATTGGTTTTTTACAATGCTATTAACTGGATAATATTCTCTTAAATTTAAATAATCTAATTCTCCTGTAAAAAATCCCGAGTAGGTATTATAACTTAATCCTACAAAGGGATATAGTAATGTTTTTTTATTTGGAAATCTTGCTAGAATTTCGAAGTTACTTTCGTAGGTATTTGCTTTAATGTCTATCCAAGTTGGCGCAATATTGATAGGTCTAAATCGAGTATATAAAGTTGAAACACGAACAAAATTATTAATATCGTATGTTAATCCTCCACAATATCCTGGTTCATTGTTTTTTTCTTTTACATTTCTGGCTAAATAAATAACACTAATGTTGCCACCACCTTTCAAGCTCCATCTCGTGTAAGGTTTTTCCTTTTCCACTTTTTTAGGAGTAATGGTAGTTGTAGCAGCTGCAGGTTTTACTGTTTTTTTAACTTGACCAAAAACAACAGATGAACTTAACAATGTTAACGTCACCATGGTAAATATAAAGCGATTTTTTAGCATAATTAAAAGTAATCAAATTGGTTACAAGATTTATAACAAATAAGTAACTGGCAATGTTTAATTGATAAGTGGCATCATTTAACGTAAAACTGCTCCTAGTTTCTCTGTATAGGTTTTAATTAGTTTTTGCATCACGTTATCAATTTGCTTATCGTTTAGGGTTGCTTCTTCATCTTGCAACATAAAACTAACCGCATACGATTTTTTACCTGCTTCTAATTTATCGCCTTCGTAAATATCAAATAAGTTAACATCTTTCAAAAGCTTACGCTCTGCGCTATAGGCTAACTCTTCTAATTCTTTATATGTTACTTTTTTATCCAACAATAAAGCTAAGTCACGTCGTACAGCTGGAAATTTAGGTATCTCAGTAAACTCTAATTTTGTTTTACCTACAAGTGACAATACATTATCCCAATTAAAATCAGCATAAAACACGTCGGTATTTACATCTAACTTTTTGCAAATAGATTTATCTACTAAACCAAAGCTTACTAAGTGCTTGTTTTTTTGAGAATAAGACATGCCATAGCTAAAATTAGAATCGCTTAATTCACTGATTTTAAATTTAATAGATAGTTTATTTAAGATAGATTCTACACTCGCTTTTAAGAAAGCAAAATCTACTTTATTATTTTCTCCGTAAGGATTTTCAGGATATTTACGTCCAGTAACAAATAGCGTTAAATGTTTGGTTTCTGCATATTTGAATTGTTCGTTATCAGTTTTTTCGTAAGTTTTTCCGAATTCAAATAATTTTAAGTCAGCTTGTTTACGGTTGATGTTATATGCTAAGGACTCTAAGCCACCAAATAACATGGTGTTTCTCATCACATTTAAGTCGTTGCTTAAAGGATTTAAAATTTTAACTAAAGGTGTTCCTTCTGGATAGTAAGATTCCTTAGTTAAGGATAAGCCCATCATTTCGTTATAACCAAAGCCAATTAATAAATTAGCGGTTGTGTTATCAGTTGCTGTTACTTTTTCTCTATCGGCATAACTTGCCGAGAATTTAATTTGAGTGCTTTCTTCAACGTTATTATAACCGTAAATACGCATTACTTCTTCAATCACATCTGCTTCGCGAGTCACATCCGTTTTGTATTGAGGAACAGATAATAATAAGCCATCGTTACCTTCTTTAGTAATAGTAATACCTACTGAAGTTATGATGTGTTTAATTGTATTTTTATCGATGTCTTTTCCAATTAATGATTGGCAGTTGTGGTAAGAGAAAGCGACTTGAAATGGTTCTAATTTTTCAGGATAGATATCTACAATATCCATGCTTAAAACACCACCTGCGCATTCAAAAATTAAGGCTGCTGCGCGTTTTAAAGCTGTAATCGTCATTTCAGGATCGGTACCACGTTCAAAACGGAAACTGCTATCGGTTTTTAATCCATGTTGTTTACTGGTTTTACGAACATAAGCTGGATTAAAATAAGCTGCTTCTAAAAAGATAGCAGTTGTATCATTACTCACGCCACTGTCTAACCCACCAAACACACCCGCTATACACATTGGCTCGTTTGAATTGCAAATCATTAAATCATTACCTAACAATGTGCGTTCTGTTCCATCTAATGTTTTAAATTTTGCGCCTTCTAATCCTGTTTTAACTATGATTTTATTGTCGGTAATTTTATTTAAATCAAAAGCATGCAAAGGCTGCCCTAAATCATGCAATACAAAGTTGGTGATATCTACAATGTTATTAATAGGGCGTAAGCCAATAGCCAATAAATAATTTTTTAACCAATCAGGTGATTGTTTAACGGTTATTCCAGAAATCACTAATCCGCTGTAGCGTTTGCAAGCCTCAGTGTTTTCAATAGTAATATCAACTTTATTGATGTTGCTTGCTTCAGGTAATTCAAAAATATTATGAAGTTTTGCTTCAAACGTGTTCGTATTATTTTTACAATTTAAAATAGCTGCTAAATCTCTTGCAACTCCATAATGAGAAGCGGCATCAGCACGATTAGGTGTTAAGCCTATTTCTAACACATAATCATTTTCTAATTTAAAAAACTCAGCTGCTGGTGTTCCAACCACCGCGTGGTCTGGTAAAATCATAATACCATCATGACTGTTTCCTAAACCAATTTCATCTTCTGCACAAATCATTCCTTCACTTGCTGCGCCACGTATTTTTGATTTTTTTATTTCAAATGGTTCGCCAGTAGTTGGATACAATTTAGCGCCAATCATGGCTACAAGCACTTTTTGTCCCGCAGCTACATTTGGAGCGCCGCACACAATATTTAATAATTCGGCAGCACCAACGTTGACTTTTGTGATGCTTAATTTATCAGCATCTGGGTGTTTTTCTTTTTCAATCACTTCACCAACTACAATACCTTTTAGGCCACCTTTCACTGTTTCAAATGCTTCAATACCTTCTACTTCTAATCCAGAAGAAGTTAGGTGTTCGTCCATTTGTTCAGGAGTTAAATCTGTATTTATTAAGGTTTTTAACCAATTGTATGATATTTTCATTGTAAAAGAGTTCTAATATAAAGGCTATAAAAATACAAAAATTACGGTTATAAAACAGTGTAAAAACCTATATTTGCCGAGTGACAGAAATAGGCAAAGACATATCAAAAGCTAAAGATTTTTTGGAAAAAGAACAATTAGTGGCTATCCCAACCGAAACGGTTTATGGTTTGGCTGCTAATGCTTTAAATCCCATTGCTGTAGCTAAAATATTTGAAGCTAAAGAACGTCCAACTTTTGATCCCTTAATTGTGCATACATATTCTTTAAATGAGGTTTCAAAATTTGTGACCAATATTCATCCTTCTTTATTAAAATTAGCGCAAACTTTTTGGCCCGGACCATTAACCTTATTGTTGCCTAAAAAAGATATCATTCCTAATTTAGTAACATCAGGTTTAGATAGAGTAGGCGTGAGGATTCCAAACCATACATTAACGCTTGAGTTATTAAAACAACTTAATTTTCCATTAGCCGCACCAAGTGCTAACCCTTTTGGATATATCAGTCCCACAACAGCAGAACACGTGGATAAGCAATTAGGAACTAAAATTCCTTATATCGTAGATGGTGGTTCTTGCGAAGTTGGTTTAGAATCAACCATCGTGGGCGAAGAAAATGGAGAAATCATCGTGTATCGTTTGGGAGGTTTATCCGTCGATGATATTGAATTGGTAGTTGGAGAAGTATCAGTGCAATTAAATCAATCCAGTAATCCAAAAGCACCAGGACAATTAAAAAGCCATTACGCACCTAAAAAGCCTGTTTATATTGGCGATATGATTGAATTACAAAATACTTACATTAATAAAAAAATTGGCGCTATTGTTTTTGGAAACGATGTTCAATTACAGCCATCTATCATTCTTAAAAATCTATCAGTGACTAAAAACTACCAAGAAGCAGCTGTGAATTTATTTTCGTTTTTACGTGAATTAGATGAAGCGGATGTAGATGTGATTATTGCCAATTTATTACCTGAACAAGGCTTAGGTTTAGCGATAAATGATAGATTAAGAAGAGCGGCGGCTTTGTAGTTTTTTTGCTTGAACTACTAAATATGAAACATTAACACTAGTTCTTTACGATATCTTGGCGCAGACACAGCTTGATAAGTTAAGAGCGATGAGTTATTTGTCTAGTTTCATTTTAAAAACATTCTTATGAATGCATCTTTTCATTCGTTATTCTAACATTTTCAAAATTACCCACTAAATGAAATAGTCTTATTCCTGCGTTTTGTTTTAGTTTTACTTCTATCAGTGCATCGGTGTAGTGTATAATATCTCTTCGCAAGGCACCATCTTCTGGACCTTTAAATAATACTTGCTCACCTAAGACGATCGAAATTTCTAATTCAATTAACTTGCTTGAAATGTGTATAACTTGTTTTTCGGAACTTACAAATGAACTTGAAACTATACTATTTTTAAGTAAACGTAAGTCAATATATTCATTCTCAAAATTCAAGTATCCAAGGTGTCTGAAAAAAGTACTGCCCATCCATTTTATTTCGGCTTGTGAAAACAGCAAATTCACTTTTGCATCGGCTGGATCAACAGCATGGAGCCAAATGTAATTCTCAGGAAAAGAGGTTCCCCAATTTTTTTCCAAATACCCCATATCTTGATCCAAAGCGAAGCTGGTGTTTGCTGTTCTTATTTCGCCAGAAACTAAATGAGATTTGTTTAAGATAGCATGATAACATGTAAGGTTTGGAATTACATAACTATATCCCATGGAGTTTTTAAATGTTGGAATAGATTGATTATTGGTTAAATGTAACTGAATGCCAATTTCCTTGGTGTTGATGTCAATTTTATTTGTTGTCAAAATGTGTTCTCCCATCCGAACAACATGTCGATTGGGATCACAGAAAACTTCATTTTTATCAAAATACATAATTAGAACTTTTTGATTTGGTATATGCACTTGAATAAAACCGAACTTTTTGGTTGAATTGCCTGTGGTGTAACCATATATCAAAATAAAAGACGCTTTATATTTTTCTGAGTAAATTTTATGAAACCATCCTTCGAAGTATTTTTTTCGATCAAAACTACCTTGAAGGCTTGATGGTTTGTATATACTGAACATTAAGTAATCTGTTATAATGGTTTGGAGTTTTAAGTAGTTTGATGTGAAGCTTTTTTTAACCAAACATTTAATAAAGATAAGTGGTTAGTTCGCATAACAAAAATGATTGTTTTTCGCAAAGGCTTAGTTTGCAAATACTTTGATGTCAGCCCACATTTTTGGAAGGTACTGTTAGCACCGGTATTTTCCTTTGTCAGGGTTCTCGTCTTATTATTTTATTTTTTATTGATTTGACGAAAACAAAAATTATAGAAAACAAATTGATGAACAAAGTAATTATTAATGTGTAGATACTTAACTCTCCAAGAACACGTTCAATGTCTGTGTCCACATGATGTCCGGAGCCACCTACAGCAAGAAGGTAAAGTAGAAACAACGAAAACAGGAAAAGTGTCAACTGAATAATAAATTGTTTGATATAAAAATACTTAGTTATTACTAACGCTTTCTTGATAATAAAGTAAGTGGACGCGAGCGTCGATATCAGAATAAAAAAAGCAATAATTGTCAATATCCACATATAATTAACTTGGGAAGATTAATGAAAAAAATAGAGTTGAATGCTTGTCCATAATATTGGTGCTAACGTTTTCGCGCTAAGCAACGGTTAGTCCCGATAGCTATCGGGATGAAACTGTGTTTGCTGAAATTTGTTTAACAAAGATAACTGCTTATTGGACTTTTGCAAAGGGAAAATATCCCGATAGCTATCGGGAGTCTTTCGCGGAGCGACCGCTTTTGCAAAAGCCTTGGTGTCTGCCAAACTGTTGCCTTAGCGTGTGTTGCCACTTCGGCGTTTTTTCTGCGGTTAGTTTAAATGCAGGTCTTTTGTGTTAGCCGTACCTATGTCAATATATGAAGTAGCGTAGCCACTATCACAGAAACATTTTATTTCATGTTTTAACTTTCGCGCTTTAAATTCAATTTGAAATTCTCCATTGCTATTTGTCGTTACTGTCGATACAACACCTTCAGGATAACTTGACTCTTTATAATACCTGCATTCAACTTGTATATTTGGAACCGGGATATTATGTTTAGAATATACAATACCTGTCACTTCAGTTTTTTTTCTACATGCTGAAACAATTAATGTTGTCAGAAGAATTACATATAATATGTTTTTCATGATTAATTTTTTAATGTGCTAAAAATAGTACAAATGATTTAATCCTGCAGTTAGGTCTATACGTTTAGTGAGGTCAACACGTTGCTAAATAATTTTTGTTTCTAAATAGTCACCACCGAATTTGAAATGTGAAGTAAAGAACGTGAACTTTGTTGTCTCACTCTAGTTTCGATGTTGCTTGTTTAACGCTGCCGTATAACGTTTTGCGGTTTATTTCTGTTTGGGGATTTGAAACCGTTTCTACCGAAATATTACTAACAAAGCTATAATTTTATTAGACATTTGCAAAGCAAAAATATATGTCTTTCGCGGGAGCGACTGCTTTTGCATATGCCGAAGCCGAATGCCCAAATAGAATAAACCGTGTGTTATGTGTTCGGCGTTTCCTTTCTAAGGTTAGTTTAGGAACTGCTTTCGTGTCCGCATACCCAGTGAGTTACACAGCCAATTGATTGGAAAAATAAAAAAGTGTGGGAGTTAACCCACACTTTTAATTTAAATCGGACTATATGAAGACGTTTTAGACTCTATTTTGTCTCGTTACCGTTTTGATCAAACAATAAGTCGGTTCTTTTCCTATTGATTTTTATTTCTGTTTCATAAACAACGGTATTGTCGGAACGCTCTATTTTTGCTGCCTCGTCAATTTTTACATTGGGATACTTTTTATTCATCGCATCAACCACAGCTTTAGGTAGCTCAGAAATAGAAATTTCTGTTTCTGTTTCCTTTAGTTGTCCGTCTGGTGAATATAACACAGAAACTTCTTTGTCGTTTAGTACAAACGAAGCTTCATAGTCATTGCTTTTTTCCTTTTCCCATTTCACTTTTTTAGTGGTTGGGAATTTTTGTTGAAACGCTTTTTCTATTGCGTCTGGAACTTCAGTTGCATTAATGCTTGAGGCAGATAATAAAATGCCTACAACTATGATGATTAATTTTTTCATATTGATTAGTTTTTTTTAATTTAAAATAAATGTTTTGTTGAAAGATAAAAACTAACCAATTGGAGGTCTAAAAACGTTGGCAACAAAGTCAAAACAATACTTGTTGTTAGCAAATTGAATTTTTTCTGTTGAACATTCAATTTTTGTAGTATTTAAAATATTTAAATGAGATGGTAAATAAACGTAAGAACTGCTGATTTGATGTTCAAGAGATTTATGTGGTTTTTGTTCATCACCATTGTCATGATTGTCGAAGATGCCATCAAGGTTCATTAAATGATCTGTGATAAAGTCAGCAAAATTCATGTCTTTGTCTTCGGTGGCTTTACAATGTGAATAAAGTTGAGGAAGTTCAGGAATGATGGAAAAATCAGAGGCAGGCAAAAAGAGAGAACCTATTGAATAGTAAACTAAAATTAATATTGAAAATAGCTTTCTCATGTCTTGTTAACGTAAATATAGTTGTTTTATTGTATTTTTCTAACGCTGACACATAACTAGTATATATGTCGCAAAAAATCATACATATACAACATAGGGTAGTAATATATGTCTATGTTTAGCGTTCATATTTATTTTCTCAAATTTAATCAATTTCATTTCAACACTTATAATAAAAAAAGCTCCTTTGATTTAACAAAGGAGCTTATATAATTATCAATAATGCCTAGGCTTTTTTAGCAAAAAAATTTACCTTAGTTTCTTGGCGTTTTAATAAACGAGAAATATTTTTTTTGTGTGTTATTAATAATAAAGCAGCCACAAAGATGGAAAATATTAATAGTGTTTGATTTTGGTTTTTTAATACCACATTTAAAAAGAATGGGAAACTTAAACCAGCTGTCATAGATGATAAAGACACATAGCGTGTAGCTAATAATACAATTAAAAATACACCTAATACCATTAAACTCGTAATAGGTGTTAAGCAAATAACCACTCCTAAAATAGTAGCTACTCCTTTTCCTCCTCTAAATCCTGCAAAAATGGGAAAAACATGTCCAACTAACGCTGCAATTCCTAAGCCTAATTCAAGGTTAACAAATTCGTTAGTATCAAATGTGTAAGGAGAAAAATGTGCTAATAACACAGCTAAGGTACCTTTAACAATATCAATACATAAAACGGGTATTCCAGCTTTTTTACCTAATACTCTAAAAGTGTTGGTCGCTCCAGCATTTCCGCTACCAAATTCGCGAACATCAATACCGTAATATCGCTTACCCCACCAAACGGCAGTAGGTATTGAACCTAAAAAATACGCAGCAACTAATAATGAAATGATAATAGTGGTTTCCAAATCGTGTTTAGTTTTAGTTACACAAATATAACAATTATTTAAAACCTTAAAAACACTAAATTTTTTAGATAAGATAAGATTTTAACAACTTTTTGTTAAAACTGAAGGTATTTGTCGAATTTAGAACTTTCACCCTACAAATACCATTTTTATTAAAACAAGGTTTACCTCGTATTATTTAATTATAAAAAATCTTACAAAACCTCTGTAATCAGTGTTCTATTTCTACTCGTATTTTATGGTAAATATTTTTCATGAAGTGTAAAAATATTGCTATTTTCACCCCTCTTTATGATTAGCTACGTTAACGGGCAAATAGCCGAACTCAATCCTGCATTAGCAGTTATCGAAACCAATGGCGTAGGCTATGGATTATTGATTTCCTTAACTACTTATAGCCAAATACAGGGTAAAACCTCTGCAAAATTGTATGTAGAGAGCGTTTACGTAAGAGATGACAATCCTCGATACTTCGGTTTTGCAGATTTAGAAGAGAGAGATTTATTTCGAAAATTAATTTCAGTTTCGGGAGTAGGTGGAGGCAGCGCTATTTTAATGCTATCTTCTTTAAGTGCGGTTGAAATAGCAGGTGCGATCAACACGGCTAATGTGGCTTTATTAAAAAGTATTAAAGGAATAGGAGAAAAAACGGCTCAGCGTATTGTGGTTGATTTAAAAGGGAAAATGGGCAAACACGAAGGTGGAATTTCTCAAATTTTAAATCCATCGTACAATAAAAATAGAGATGAGGCGTTAATGGCTCTAGTTACATTAGGGTTTCCTAAACTAGTTGCCGAAAAAGCTATAGAAAAAGCAACCAAACAACAAGGTGTAGCTACAGATAATGTTGAATTGCTGATTAAAGCAGCGCTAAAAAATATGTAATTTAAAACGTGGTAAAAGGAGTCGTAAAATTTCTTGTTGTAGGTTCTGTATCAGCTAGTTTGATGAGTATCGTTGTTGGCTCCAAAGCCAAAAACGCGCCATTAAGCAAGCCGCACTACTTTTACGCACCCGTTCAGCAATTTAATCCAGATTCTCCAATTGTTACAAAAGACGACTTACCTTATAAATTTAACGATAACAATGGAGGTCAACCAAATTTTGATGATAAAAGCGGATTGTATTTAGGTAATCCTTCTAACATCAAAACCGAAACTAATTATAATCCAAAAACGGGGAATTACGATATCACTCAAAAAATAGGGGATATGGATTACCGTCCTGAAACTTACGTGGAGTTTAGAGATTACCAAGATCAATTATTTAAAGAGGCTGTAAAAAGTCATTGGAAATCAAAAATTAAAGCCGAAGATCTTCAAAACCAAAGCAAAAAAGGTACTATTCCAAAACTAACGGTTAATAGCGAAATCTTTGACCGTATTTTTGGTGGTAACCAAGTAGATATTAAACCTACTGGAACAGCGGAATTAATTTTTGCTTTAAATCGTAATAAAACCTTAAACCCTGCCATTCCTCAGCGTCAGCAAAAGGTAACCAATTTCGATTTTAACATGCGTATTCAATTAAACTTAATTGGTAAAATTGGAGATAAGTTAAAAATCACCACAAGTTATAATACAGAAGCATCATTTGATTGGGAAAATCAAATGAAGTTAGAATACACTGGTTACGAAGACGAAATCATTAAAAAAATTGAGGCGGGTAACGTGAGTATGCCTTTAAATAGCTCTTTAATTCAAGGAAGCCAAAGTTTGTTTGGGGTTAAAACTCAATTACAATTTGGCAGGTTAACTGCCACTGCTTTATTTTCTCAGCAAAGAGGTAAAAAGCAAGAAGTATCAGTGCAAGGTGGCGCACAAACCATGTATTTTAATGTGAGTGCCGATAACTATGAGGTAAATAAACATTATTTTATTGGTCATTATTTTAGAGATAATTACGATCAATGGATGTCTACCTTGCCTGTAGTAACTACTCCAATCGTCATTACTAAAGTAGAGGTGTATATCACCAACCAAACCGGTAGTACCGAGCAAACTAGGAATTTTGTCGCATTTACAGATTTAGGCGAAGGTGATACCGTACATGTAAACTCTTCGTTAAGAAGCCCTCTTTGTCAGATATCTCCGGATCATCGCATTGTTGATAGTTTAGATGTTTTTCCTCATAATGGCGCCAATAGTTTATATCATATTATTACCGATACCGCTGGGGCATTTAATATCATGCCGCCACGATCAAATGCCAATGCTTCATTGATATATTCAGCTTTATCAAGTCCTGGTACTGCGCCAAATGCTTGTAATGATGGAAATAGGTTTATGCAATCGTCTAGAGATTTTGAGGTGGTAAACAATGGTCGTAAACTTAATGCTTCCGAATTTACATTTAATAATCGTTTAGGGTTTATCTCTATTAATCAATCCATTAATAATGATCAAACGGTGGCGGTTGCTTACCAATACACATACAATGGTAAAACCTATCAAGTAGGTGAGTTTTCGGATCAGTTTACTACTGGCCCTTTATATCTTAAATTATTAAAAAGTGGTTCGGTTACAAGTCCTAGGTATAGTACATGGGATTTAATGATGAAAAATGTGTATTCGTTAGGTGCCTACAATTTAAATGCAACCGATTTTAAATGTGATGTTTATTACAATAACATTGAAACTGGGGTTGATATTCCTTACATTCCATCGGGAAGTGTAAATGGTAAATTATTAGTTCAAGTGATGGGATTAGATAAATTAAGTGTAAACGGAGATCCTTATTCGGATGGTGTTTATGATTTTATTCCAGGTTATACTATTAATGCCAATAATGGCCGAATTTATTTATCTTCTAAAGAACCTTTTGGAAATAACTTAAGAAATAAGTTTGAAGCAGGCGATTTTCCGGCAGCCAATAAATACATCTATCAAGAGCTATACGATTCGACACGAACGGTAGCTCAACAATTACCCGAAAAAAACAGATTTAAAATTAAAGGTCAATATAAATCAGCATCGGGTTCAGAGATTTCATTAAATGCCTTAAACATTCCTCAAGGAGCCGTGCAGGTAACGGCCAACGGCCAAGCGTTAACAGAAAATGTGGATTATACCGTTGATTATACATTAGGTAGAGTAAAAATCATTAACGAAAGTATTTTAAATTCAGGTGCTAATATTAAAGTGAGTACAGAGAGTAATTCATTATTTAATGTTCAGCAAAAAAGTTTATTTGGTACACGTTTAGATTTTAAAGTGAATCAAGATTTAACTTTAGGAGGTACTGTCTTACATTTAAATGAAAAACCGGTTACTCAAAAAGTAAACATTGGAGACGAGCCAGTGTCAAATACCATTTGGGGCGTTGATTATAATTATAAAACAGATGTTCCTTTTTTAACCAGATGGATTGATAAAATACCAGGTATTAACACCAAGGAAATGAGTAGCATCGTTACTCGTGGTGAGTTTGCTCAGTTAGTACCAGGCAATGCTAAAGCTATTGGGAAAAATGGAAACTCGTATATTGACGATTTTGAAGGAAGTATTTCTTTAATCGATTTAAAAAGCGCCAATGCGTGGATTATGGCCAGTGTGCCGCAAGGGCAACCTTCTTTGTTTCCAGAAGCAACTTTAAATGATGATATCAAAACTGGTTTAAATAGAGCGCAATTTAACTGGTACCATATCGATCCATTATTTTATGGGCAACAAAACACCAATATAAAGCCTGGTAATGTTCCAGAGGCGACTTTTTCTAATAACTTCATGCGTCAGGTTTTAGAAACAGAATTATTCCCAAGTAAAACTCCTCCCAACGGACAACCCGTGGTAATGTCGGTTTTAGATTTAGCATTTTATCCAGGAGAAAGAGGTCCATACAATTATGACGTATTACCAACAAGCTTATCTTCAGGTATTTTATCTAACGGAAGATTAAAAGATCCAGAAACTCGTTGGGGAGGTATTATGAGAAGATTGGAAACCAATGATTTTCAATCGGCTAATATTGAGTACGTTCAGTTTTGGATGATGGATCCGTTTAATAGTGATTATAATTCGGGTACTTATCCAGATATGGATGCAAACAGCAAACCAAGCGGAGAGTTATATATTAATTTAGGAAATATTAGTGAAGATATTGTGAAGGATGGAAAAATGGTATATGAAAATGGATTACCTGGTAACCCATCTGGATCAAATGCCAATTTACCAACCATCGAATCTAATATTGGTAAAGTGCCATTAATTAGTCCAATTTCAAATTCATTTGTAAACGATCCAGCCGATAGACCTTTTCAAGATGTAGGTTATGATGGTTTACCAGATTCGGCTGAAGCTAGAAAATTTAGTTCTTACATTAGTGCTTTATTATCGTCTGGAGCATCTGGAGTTGATGTTCAAGCAGCTTTAGATGACCCAAGTTCTGATAAATACCATTTTTTTAGAGGAAACGATTATGATGGTTTACCAAATTTACAAGGAAACACACTTCATCGTTACAAAAAATATAATAATGCTGAAGGTAATTCACCGACAGAAGAGCAATATCCTGATGCTGGTATTCCAAGTGCCGCAACAAACAATCCAAATATTGAAGATGTTAATAAGGATAATACTTTAAGTGAAACAGAAAACTATTACCAGTATAAGATTAAAATATCTCCACAAGATTTAGATCCAAATAATGTTGGGCAAAACTACATTGTAAACGTGCTCGATGGGGCCGCAACAATTGGTAATACTCAAAAAAATGTAAAATGGTATCAATTTAAAGTACCTGTTACTGAATTCGAAAAGTCAGTTGGTTCAATTGAAGGATTTAACTCTATTCGTTTTATGCGTGTTTTCATGAAAGGATTTGATAAACCAGTGGTTTGTCGTATTGCTCGTATGGAATTGGTAAGAAGTGATTGGAGACGTTATGCCTTTGACTTACAAAAACCAGGTGAATACACAGCTAATGATGATAATACAACTACTTTTGATGTATCGGCAGTAAGTTTGCAAGAAAACGGAGAGAAAAAGCCTGTAAACTATGTGATTCCTCCTGGCATTAATCAACAGCAAAATATTCAAACAACCAATTCTGTTTTATTAAATGAGCAAGCTTTAGCACTAAGAGCTTGTAATTTAAAAGATGGTGATAGTAGAGCTATTGTAAAAAGTACTGAACTAGATGTGCGCTCTTTTGGTAAATTAAGATTATTTATGCATGCCGAAAAATTAGGAATCAACCCATTGAATGATGGCGATGTGACTGTTTTTGTGCGTTTAGGTTCAGATTTCAATAATAACTACTACGAGTACGAAATTCCAGTAAGATTAACACAACCTGGTTATTACGATCCTAATTCAGATGATGAAAAATCGAATGTTTGGCCTACAGATAATGAGTTTGTGATTGATTTTGAAAAAATCACTTCAGTGAAGATTAATAGAAATGGTAAAGGTAGTTCTGGAATTGATTTAGCGTCGATGCAAAAACCATATACCGAAACCGATGGCAACAATAATATTACCGTAGTTGGTAATCCAAACATTGCAAGTATTAAGAGTTTAATGATTGGTATTAGAAATCCAAAAGATGATAATGGTTTACCAAAATGTGTTGAGGTGTGGGTTAATGAAATGCGCTTAACTGATTTTGTGAATAAAGGAGGTTGGGCAACAACTGGTAGTGTGCAAGCTAAACTTGCAGATTTGGGTCAGATTTCTTTGGCTGCAACATACAGTAAACCATTTTTTGGAAGTATTGAAAAGAAAGTAAGTGAGCGAAGCCGAGAAACAAATTTTCAATGGGATGCCGCTTCAACATTTCAATTAGGTAAATTTTTCCCAGTAAAATGGAAAGTAAATTTGCCAGTTTACTATGCACATGGACAAACTATTATTACACCTCAATACAGCCCTTATGATCCAGATATTAAAATTAATAACGATCAAATAGATCCTATTTTACAAAAAGAAATTAAGGAAAATGCTCAAGATGTAACAGTTCGTAAAGGATATAATTTTTCGAACGTTAGAATTGATGGTTTTAAAAAAGAAGGAGCTAAGCCAATGCCTTGGGATGTATCTAACTTTTCGGTAACCTATGCTTATAACGAAATAACCAGAAGAAATGTAAATATTGAACATAGTATGATTAAAACGTATCGAGGTGCTTTAAATTATAGCTATGCGATAAGTGCAAAACCTTGGACGCCATTTAAGAAAACAAAAAACAAAATTTTAAATAATAAATGGTTTGCCTTGGTAAAAGATATTAATATAACACCTTTACCAAGTAGAGTTGGTTTTAATGCCGATGTGAATAGAAGTTATAGCGAATTATTAAATAGAGATATTACGAGTTTTTATACTGGTACTTCAGATAATTTTACGCAAGCTCAGTTTAACAAAACATTTAATATCAATCGTAATTACGATATGCAGTGGAATTTTACTAAAAATTTAAAGTTTGATTTTACAGCAAATAACGAAGGTCGTATTTTAGAACCTATCGGAAAAATTGATACCCAAGAAGAAAGAGATACTATTCAAAAAAATCTGATTGGCTTAGGAACAACAACTGGTTACAGACATCAAGCAAACATTAATTACCAAATCCCTTTAAATAAAATTCCTATTTTCGATTTTATTAATGCTAGTGCGAGATATAGTACATCTTATACTTGGACAAGAAGACCGTTTGCTCAGGAATCAATTGGTAATACCATTCAAAATACCAATACAAAAAATTTAAATGGAACATTAAATATGACGACTCTTTATAATAAGATTCCATATTTTAGAAAATTAAACACTGGTGGAAAAAATAAGCCAGGTACTAGTACTAAAGGAAGTGAAAAAGGTAAAACAAAAGCTGACTCTACTAAAAAATCAGATGCAAATCCAGTAAAAGATATTGGCGAGTTTTTAGCAAGAGGTATTATGATGATTAAACAAGTGTCATTAACCTATCAACAAACAAACGGTACAGCATTACCAGGCTTTTTTCCAAGTTCTCAATATTTAGGTATGGATCCTAGCAGAAACATGGCTCCAGGTTTAGGCTTTGCTAGTGGATCAAATGATAGTATATTACGTAATTCTATAAATAACGATTGGTTGGTTAAAAATAAAAATCAAAGTTTACCTTATACCACCACTTCCACACAAAACATTACTTATCGAGCTAATGTAGAACCTCATGGTAGCTTAAAAATTGAATTAAATGGAACGAAAACCTTTGGTCAAAACCAATCAACTTATGTTAGATATGGAGGAGATTCGTTAATTGAAAATGGTAACCGAGGTTATTTATTTGAAACGCCAAACAATACAGGGAATTATAGTATCAGTGTGTTTACTTTGGGCAAGTCGTTTAAAGATAAAGGAAATGTAAAAGATGGTACATCAGTTTTGTTCGATGAATTTTTGACAATTAGACAAGATGTTGCAAGAGAATTATCTTACTCGAAAACGAGAACAATTCACGAATATGTGGATGCTTTTGGAGATCAACAATATGATGGTTACAGCAATACTCAACAAGACGTTTTATTAGGTGCTTTTTATGAAACATATACTGGTAAAAAATTGAAAGGTGTTGGTACAGATAAAATGTTTAAACAAATTCCGATGCCAAACTGGACAGTAAGTTGGGATGGTATTGGAAAATTAAAAATTGTAAAAAAATATTTCCAATCAATTACATTACGCCACTCTTATCGTTCATTGTACTCAATTGGCGGATATGCCAACAACTTATTGTATGTGGACGGAAGAGATACACGAGTTCCAATTGGCGGCGGTGGTGGACAAACAGCTAACTTTAACCCTAAGTATACAATTGCTGGAGCTACAATAACCGAAGCATTTAGCCCTTTAATTAAATTTGACTTTAAATTTAATAAACCAGGATTATTAGCAAATTTTGAAATTAAGAAAGATAAAACGGTTAATTTAAATATTACTGGACCTCAAATTATTGAAACTAAAGGTCAGGAATATGTGGTTGGTGTTGGATACCGTTTCCCTAATTTAATAATAAAAGCCATAAAAATTAAAGGACAACCTTTAAAGAGTGACTTGAACTTTAAATTAGATTTATCTTATAGAAAAAATTTATCAGTTATTAGAAGAATTGCTGATGAAATTAGTACGCCAACAGGTGGACAAAACATCATTACTCTTAAATCTGCATTAGATTATCAATTAACACAAGCGATTAACTTACGTATTTTCTACGATTGGATAAGAACCACACCACAAACATCGAACTCATTTCCAACAGCCAATACAAACGCTGGATTTAGTTTAAGATTTAATTTACAATAATAAAGAAACCGAAAAGACAAGAAGCTGTTTTTGTATTGTCAGTTCGAGCAGAGTCGAGAACATATCATATATGAACGAAAAACTTAGTATGAATGATTTAGGGCGTTTAAGTTCAGATGAATTTAAGGCTATCGAAAAAAATAAAATCATCTTGGTTTTAGATAATATCAGAAGTTTAAATAATGTGGGTTCTGCCTTTAGAACATCAGATGCTTTTTTGATTGAAGCTATTTATTTATGTGGTGTTACTGGAACTCCTCCAAAGCCTGAAATTGAAAAAACAGCATTAGGTGCCACTGAGACTGTTAACTGGAAATATTTTAAAACAACTCAAGAAGCGATACACGATTTAAAATTGAAAGGATATTACATTGCATCTATTGAGCAGGCAAAAAATTCCATCATGCTCAATCAATTTCAAAAACCCAATAAACCTTTGGCTTTAGTTTTTGGTAACGAAGTATATGGTGTTGAGCAAGAAATTATCAATCAAAGCGATGCTTGTATTGAAATCCCTCAATTTGGCACCAAACACTCCTTTAATGTTTCGGTCAGCATGGGAATTGTGCTTTGGGAAATGCTGAGGTAATCAAAAGTCAGAAAGATTAAAGTATTAAGAAGTAAAATCGCTGAAACCAAAACTAATCTTTTATCTTACTTCTTAAATCTTTAAATACTTATATTAATGGTACTTATTAAACACATCCCAACTTTCTGTGTAGGCTTTGTATAACAAATCAGAGTTAAGGTTTAAATCAATTTTATTGATATTGAAATACTGTTCTAAATCTTCCGTTGCTAAATTACCTGTTAAATCGTCTTTTGCCATTGGGCAACCACCAAATCCATGAATGGCCACATCAAAACGTTGGCATCCACTTTTGTAGGCGGCATCAATTTTTTCTTGAGCTTTTTCTTTAGTAGAGTGGAGGTGAGCACCAATTTCTACATTTTTAAACTCTGGAATAATATTAGAAAATAAATAAGAAATATTTTCTCTATCAGATACTCCAATGGTATCAGAAAGAGCAATAATCTTTACGCCTAAATCACTTAGTTTTTTTGTCCAGTTAATCACAATGTCACTATTCCACACATCGCCATATGGATTACCAAAAGCCATGGAAATATAAACCACTAATTCTTTTTTATGTTGAATGCACAAATTTTGAATTTCTTCTACACGAACTAAAGACTCAGCAATACTTGAATTGGCATTACGTTGCTGAAAGGTTTCTGAAATAGAAAAAGGAAAACCTAAGTAATTAATTTCATCAAATGAACAAGCGTCCTGCGCGCCTCGAGTATTTGCAATGATGGCTAATAATTTACTTTTAGTGGTACTTAAATCTAATTGTTTTAATACCGCTGCCGTATCATGCATTTGAGGTATTGCTTTTGGAGACACAAAGCTTCCAAAATCGATGGTATCAAATCCAATATTTAATAATGAGTTTATGTATTTAGATTTAACCTCTGTTGGGATAATATCTTTAATGCCTTGCATGGCATCTCTTGGGCATTCAATTAATTTCATAATTATAATATATTTTGATGAATCAATTCTTTATTAATTTTTTTAATCAAAGCAGGACCTTCATAAATAAATCCAGTATATAACTGTATCAAGTCAGCTCCAGCTTTTATTTTTTCAATAGCATCTTCGGGGCTGTGTATTCCACCCACACCAATTACAGGAAATGCATTATTTGATTTTGTTTTCAAATACTTAATGACTTCAGTGCTTCGTTTGGTTAAAGGTTTTCCACTTAAACCACCCATGCCAATAACTTCTAGTTCTGCTTTAGAGTATGTCAATGGCTCGCGAGCAATAGTGGTATTAGTTGCCACAATGCCATCAATTTTAGTTGTTTTTACAATATCAATAATATCGTCTAATTGAGAATCGGTTAAATCTGGCGCAATTTTTAATAATAAAGGTTTGCGCTTAAGCTTCGCATTATTAATAGTTTGTAAATGATTTAACAAATGAGTCAAAGGTTCTTTATCTTGTAACTCTCTTAAATTAGGTGTGTTAGGTGAGCTTACATTAACTACAAAGTAATCCACTACATCAAATAAGGCATGAAAACAATATTCGTAATCTTTAATAGCATCTTCGTTAGCAGTTACTTTATTTTTACCAATATTGCCACCAATTATGGTATTTGTTTTTCTGTTTTTTAAACGAATAGCCGCTGCGTCAACTCCTTCATTATTAAATCCCATTCTGTTTATTAATGCATTGTCATTTGGTAATCTAAATAAACGTGGTTTATCATTTCCGGGTTGAGGTTTCGGAGTAAGTGTTCCAATTTCAATAAAACCAAAACCTAATGACGATAATTCATTAAAAACTTTAGCATCTTTATCTAAGCCAGCGGCTAAACCAACTGGATTTTCAAAAGTAAGTCCAAAAAGCTGTTTTTTTAATTTAGGGTGATGGTATCCAAATATAGAAGAGGCAATAGAACGACCTAAAGAATTGCCAAGAGCAAATTTCAAAAGGTCAAATGTTAAATAATGTGCTTTTTCAGGGTTTAACCTGAATAGTAGTGGTTTTAATAATAGTTTATACATACACTACAAATGTACGTTTTATGCTGCTTTTTATGATTTGAACAATGAAAATGTTGAAAAAAAACAATTTTTTTTGTAAATTTTTAACGTAGATACAAAAAAACATGTATTTTTGCAAACAAATTAATAAAACCTAAACAAAACTTAAAATGAAAAAAGTATTATCAATCGTTGCTGTAGCTGCATTATCAGCTGCATTTGTATCTTGTGGTCCTTCTAAAGAAGAAATCGAAGCAAAAGAAAAAGCTAAAGCTGATTCAGTTGCTGCAGTTGCTCAAGCTCAAGCTGATTCATTAGCTAAAGTTGAAGAAGCTGCTGTTGCTGCTGCTGCTGAAGCTGCTGCTAAAATGACTGCTGATTCTACAAGAATGGCTGATTCAGTTGCTGCTGCTTCTAAAGGTGGAAAAAAACACTAATATTTAGCAAAGCTAAGAAACAAAAAAGCTCGAACTTAGTTCGGGCTTTTTTTTATGTAGTTTTTTATGGATAATTTTTTGTGGCTAAAATGTAAGTCCTGATTTAGTCTACAATCCAGTATATTTTCTAAATAATTTAATAGCTAAGGCTAGTAATATAATACCAAATACCTTTTTGATTATAGCAATACCGCCAGCTCCTAATATTTTTTCTATTCTATCTAAGTTTCTTAATACAACATAAACGATGATGACGTTAAAAAATATGGCAGTAATAATAGATATAATATTATACTCAGCTCTGATTGATAGAAGAGTAGTTAAGGTTCCTGTTCCTGCAATTAAAGGAAAGGCTAAAGGTATAATAGATGCCGTGGCAGGCATCGCATCTTTGGCAATTTGAACACCTAAAATCATTTCAAAGGCTACTATAAATAATAAGATAGAGCCCGCAATAGCAAAATCTCCTATCGAAATACCAATAATATCTAATATAGTTTGACCAACAAATAGAAAAACAATCATAATTCCAAACGACACCACTGATGCTTTGGACGCATTAATACCCCCCGTTTTTTGTTTTAAGCTTATAATAATTGGAATAGAACCAATCACATCAATTACTGCAAAAAGCACCATTGTTACTTTTAGTATCTCAATAATATCAAACTGTAAATTCATTTTATTTTTTGCGACAAAGGTAGATTAATAATAGGAATTAATTAAAGCCTCCTAATAAAATAATTTGTAAGTTTATATAATGAAAAAACATTTATTATTTAGCGTATCAGCTTTCGTATTATTGTCGTGTACACAAGTTAATTCGGATGGCGAAAAAACAATTACTCAAGGAGAAGATACCATCTCTACTGTTGAAATATCCACATCAAAAATTGATGCTCTAAACTCTTTAGCTGAAATGGATGAGTCAGAAACAAGCACTTTGTTGTTTAAAGCTTCGGGAATTGAACCAGGTTGGTTTGCTGAGTTTTACTCTAATAAATTACGTTTAGTAGTTGATTATGGAAAAGATAGTTTAGTGATGGATGACCAGAAGTTTGAAGGATTAGATGATAAAGAAGGATATATTTTTGGTGTACAAGGAGATAAAGATGTGAGTAAAAATATAGGGATTAACATTATCAATAAATCATGTGAGGATGCAGGAAGCGGCGACAAAAAAGATAGAACCGTAATTGTGACTTATAAAGGTAAAACGTACAAGGGTTGCGGTAGCTTTGTAAAATAATTTTGGTGCTGATTAAACCTTTTGTTTTTTAACAGGTCATAGATACAAATACTAAAAAAACAATTTATATGAAAACCAAACAACTAACCTTAGGATTTGCTTTAGCAGCTATAGTATTTTCTAGCATTTTTTCATCTTGTAGAAAAAAAGAAGAAGAAGAAGTAGATAAAGATACAACAGGCGCTTCAGATCAATCATTAGCATCTTCCTCAGTAAATGATTTAACAAGTATTTCTGACGAAGCAGCAAGAACCTTTACCGTTTCTAGCTTTAAAACAGCCGAAACAAATGCTGTTTTAAGTTCATGTGCAACAATTACCTATGATACTTTATTAGCAGCAAAAACAATTACAGTGAACTTTGGAACAACCAATTGCTTGGGTAATGATGGACGTTATAGAAGAGGATTGATTAAGATTGCATTTACTGGTAAATATAGAGATTCGCTAACTTTAATTACTGTAACTCCTATTAGTTATTTTGTAAATGATAATCAAATTACAGGTTCTAAAACAATTAAAAATAAAGGGCATAATGCAGCAAATCATTTAGTTTACGAAATAAATGCAAATATTAGTGTGATTAAAGCAAATAATGGTGGTACAATTTCCTGGCAAAGCACTCGCCAACGAGAATGGACTGCTGGAGAAAATTCCTTAGTATGGTCGGATGATGTTTATTCAATTACAGGAAGTGCCACCGGAACTACATCTAATGGAAATTCATTTTCTTCAGTTATTACATCTCCTTTAATTAGAAAAATGCAAGTAGGTTGTCGCCGTCATTTTGTTCAAGGAAAACTTGAGCATACGCCAGGAGGAAAAGCAACAAGATATATAGACTTTGGAAATGGAGTATGTGACGATCAAGCTACCGTAATTATTAACGGTAATACTTACACCATAAATTTACCATAACCATTAATTATTCAATTTAAAAAAAGGTCAGAAGCTTATTTCTGGCCTTTTTTGTTGATAACCCTTTGACTTTTAATACTTTTTAAGATTTTTAGAGCTAAATAATTTAGTATTATTGTATTATGTTGTATAATTGGAAAATAGCTTTTGCAGATAAACACTTTAGAAATAGATTTATTATTTCTTTAGTAGTAGTTGGCATTATCTTAACTGGTTTTGCATCTTTATTAGCCTATATCGAAACTCGTCAAGGACATACTTTTTATGATCCTATTTTAAATTTTATTAAACCTCGCGATGTTTCTGATTTTATATTTTTTGTTACCTATTTAACGGCTTTGGTTGGTATTATATATTCTATTATTTCTCCTTATCGATTTTTACACTTAATGCAGATGTATGGTTCTTTAACCTTGTTAAGAGTTATCACTCTGTTTTTTGTGCCTCTTGATCCTCCAACAGCTATTATTCCTTTAAGAGATGCTTTTTTAACTCACACCTTTTATGCAGGTAATGAAAATTTAAAAGATTTGTTTTTTAGCGGACATGCTGCGACATTATTTCTGTTTTTCTTTTTTGCAAATAATAAAGTATTAAAGGTGTTGTTTTTGTTATCTGCCATTGCTGTGTCTATTGGAGTAGTTGTACAACATGTGCATTATAGTTATGATGTAATAGCAGCGCCAATATTTGCTTATATTGCTTACCGAGTAATTACTAAATTTTCGAAACATTATTACAGCGAAGTAACCCAAGAGGTTTAAACAATTTACTGTACAAAACATTTTCAGTTTACATTTAATTCAACATTTAATTCGTTTTATCTTTATTACAGTGAGAACTGTTTTAAAATATTTGATATTAAGTAGTTGTTTCTTTTACTTGTTTTCATGCAAGCATCATCAAACGTCCACTAAAACATCTGAACCATCAAATCACTCATCTAGTTCTGTTAGAAAAAAATATGCTGAAAAGTTAGGGGTTTCTGAATCAGACATAAAAAACGAAAAGCTTTATCAGTTTATAAATGATTGGTATGGCGTTAAATATAAATACGGAGGAAAAGATAAAGCAGGTGTTGATTGTTCGGGTTTAACAGCCGCGCTTTATTTGGCAGTATATAAAAAAACAATTTCTAGTAACACCAAAGACTTGGTTAGCGAAGTGAAAAAAATTAAAGAATCGGATTTAAAAGAAGGCGATTTATTGTTTTTTAATACCAATGGTAAAAGTATTTCTCACGTAGGGGTTTATTTACAAAATAATAAATTTGTTCATGCTTCAACAAAAAAAGGAGTTATGATTAGCGATTTAAATGAGCCTTATTTTAAGCAAACCTACGTGAGTTCAGGTAAAGTAAAATAAATTATTTATTTATACGTCCAATCATACAACTGGCGTAGCTTTTTAATTGAAGTAATAAACCATTTTCTTCGGTTGCTTCAGGATAACCTAAATCGTGTAACTTTTTAGTAAATGCGTCTCTATTGTTTTCTTCGTTATGCACAATTGTGACTGAATCGTCTTCATGATTTACAGTGACATTTTCTACACCAGCCAATTCAGCTAGTTTAGTTTTAATGGTGTTTTCGCAACCACTGCATTTTAAATTGGCAATAATTATTTTATCGGTTTTCATGAGCTTTCATTTTAATCAAATTTACCATCAAATAAATGATATCCATTAAACTAAAGTTATCGTAATATATGATTGATGTCATAAAATTGTTCTGTCTTCCAGTGGAGCAGCTCCAAAAAATGGTGGTGCAGGATTGCCCCATGGAAAAATACTACTTTTGATAGTTTGTAATTAATGCCTAATTTTGAATAAACTCACAAGCAAATAAAAACTAAGCATATCTAGCAAAAACAACAAGATAAGCTTGCAAAAGTTAAGCTAATAAGATAGTTATAGGTAAGCGGTTGGACAGAAATAATAATGCACATCAAATTTTAATGTACGCTAAAGTAGACATAGACAAACACCCCACAAAGACAACTATACTAATCCGACCTCAGAAATCAATTATGTTTAAGGTTGGTTTGACAGCTATTACTGTAATTATGTTACCAGCAATTATCCTCGTTATCGGTATAGCACTCTTCGGACAAACAAAAAATCCCTTTGAAACGGTTGGAATTCTTGGTCTTGCAATAATTTTACTCATTTTCGTTTATAAACATTTGAGAGGTGCATATCGTAAAGAAATTCTAACTATTGAAAATAAAAAAGTGACCTATAACAATAGTTTCCTTGGACTTGGCAAATACTTTGAAACAAAACTAAAAGACATCAAAGCTTTTAAATATGTTGGTTATGCCCAGCAGACAAAGCATCCGTTAGACATTAAAGGTGATGTGTTAGGTTTCGGGACACAAGAAGGTGAAATTAATTACTTAAACCAAATCGGGACAATGATTTTAGCTACTGAATTTGATGTTTTAAAATTCGGGGTTGACGTAGACGAGGAAGATTATTTAAAAATTAAATATCTTCTTGACTAAATTGTGAATCAAGCTTTGTGCAACCGCCAACCTATAACCGCACCTAAAACTTATGCGGGCAGAAGCACAAGCATTTGCAATAATTGCCGCTTCGCGAAAGACATTCATTTTGCATTGCAAATGCGTAGAAACATTTTATCTTTGTTATTAATATTCGGTTGACAATGCCCTGAACCGCACAAGTTCTAGCTGCCATCCGTTAGGTTCAAGCTGCCCGAAAATTCTCCGTAGACAACTTTACGGTCGACAACGAGCATTCTGAATTTAACTACTTAACATAAAAAACTAAGTAGTGTAACGTTGACAACAATAAATTCATATCGTAGTAACATTAGAACAAGGTTTCATTGTAACATTTGTTATAAAATGAAACGTGTTTTTAATTGTTTGCTCTCCTCCGCTTTTTTCGGTTTTTTCAAAACCGTTTTTGGCTTTCCCTAAAATAGCACATTTGGTTTTGAAAGTACAGCAAAACCAAAAAAGCTATTTTGTCTGCCCTTTTCTAATAGGGTTGCTTCGCAATCGTTGCGCATCTCCCTTCGGTCAGTCAAAAGCGCTCGCCTGCTGGCAGCAGGTATTTGTTTCAGTTTTTTATAAAAAAACAGGTATAAATACCTAGTCAAAAAGCAAGTATTTGTTGCAGTTTTTATAAAAACAGGTATAAATACCTAGTCAAAAAACAGGTATTTATACGTATTGACATTAGCTAATGCAGATTGTACTTTGCGCCCCAATCTTTTAATAATTAATAAAATTTAATCTAAAACAAAACAATGAAACAACAAATCAAATTATTGCTTCTTTTCATTTGCTTATCTAGCTTTTGGAAAGTTAATGCACAAACTGGTGCATCTTGTTCCACCGCACTCAACTTCACTTTAAATAGTGGTAGTTATATTGATGATAGAACCATAAGTTCTATTTATTGGTACAAATTTACGCCTACTAACGATAGTATTTTTATTATCGCAAATTCTACAGCTACTAATAAACTTCAAAAGTTAGAATTATTCAGTAACTCTTGTGGTTCTTTAGTTTCTATTGCTGTTGATTCTTTTAAAACTAGTAATCCTAAGAGATTAGCAGTGTTAGGTACTAACTTAAACACTAGCAATTCTTACTATGTTAAATTAACTCCAATAGATACTTATACAACACCATACAATTTATTCTTTGGTACAATCCCCGAATTAATCTGGTCTACGGGGGCTGGCTCTGGTAGCTGTATGAATGGTCAAAGTACTTGTGAAATTTACGTTTGCCTTGGCGAATCAATTTGCTTAGCTTATGACTATGCTAATGGTTTTGGTGGTGGTCTCGATACTGATGTTATCACATTTAATAACGGTGACCCTTCTATAACTATTCCTAACACTTTTAATAATTTTGGTGCTTGTACTAATTATGTTCCTTCTACTGTAGGCACTATAATTGGTGTTGGTGGTATTCTTGATCCTTTTATCATTCATGTTTTACCTTCGGCTCCTCCAACATTATCTGTTAGTATATCTCCTAGTAATCCAATTTGTGCCGAAACTCCTGTTTGTATTCAATCTTTAAGTACTCCTATTATTGATTATTCTTTCAGCAGTTCAACTAGTATCCCATACTTTGGTCCTGCTTGTAGCGGTTCTAACACTAGCACTTTTGCATTCCCTCCAGGCAATCATCAAATTGTGTACACCGTTAATGCAGGTCATACCTGTTCCAATACGGCTACTTACAGTATTACTGTTGCAAGTATGTCTTTATCTTTAACTGCAATTACTCCTACTAATTGTACTTACAACTATTGTTTCAATGTTGCTCCTACTACTTGTAGTGTGGCATCTAACGTAAATTATTCATGGCAAATTTTCGGTCCTAGTGGTTACAATTACAATACTACTGGCACTTCACAATCTATCTGTAATGTACTTCCTTCATCTGGAACATATACAATTTCTGTTTACACGCCTGATTTAATAAATACAGTTACTCAAACTTTAACTATTGTTGTTCCGCCTTTAACGTCTACACTTACTGTTGTAGCTTCTCCTACAACAACTATTTGTCGTGGCAACTCAGTAACTTTAACTGCTAGTGGCGTTAATACTTATACTTGGAGTACTGGTGCTAATACGCCCTCTATTTCTGTTACTCCTACGGTTACTACAACATACACCGTTAACGGCTCAAATACTTTAGGTTGTCTATACACTAAAACAATAACTATTACGGTTGTTCCTATTCCAACAATTACTGCAGTGGCTAATCCTTCCGTTAATTGTGCTAGTCAACCTAGTACGCTTACAGCATCTGGCGCTACTTCATATACTTGGAGTAATGGAGCTACAACTTCTACTACTGTTGTTACTCCTTCTGTAACCACAATCTACACAGTTACTGGTTCTACTTCTGGTTGTGTATCTACTAAAACGGTTGCTGTTACTATTAATGCAGGTCAGTTCTGTTGTCAAACGGCAAGTTTTGCTATTGGTTCTGCTACTGTTGCTAATACTAATTATTCAAACACATCAAATGGTGGTGGTTCTGTCATTGATGTTTTAGGTACGATTACCTTTACAGCTAACAGTACAATGACTAACTATAAAATCAGAATGGCGCCTACCGCTTCTATTAATATCAATACTGGTGTTACGGTTACTTTTAGTAATTGCACAATCTTCTCTTGTACAAATTTATGGGGCGGAATTTTTATTAATGATGGTGTGGGTGTCCCAGGTATCGTTAATGTAATTGGTTCTCGTATCGAAGATATGTACATGGGTATAGTTCATAAAGGACAAAATGGTTCAGCTACTGGCTCTACTAATTTTATTAATGTGAGTAATTCTGTTTTAAACAATAATTACATCGCAATTCAATTAAATAATTATCCAAAAGCACATCCTACTGCTTTGCGTCAAGGTTTATCTGTCACTGGCTCTACAATTTCTAGTCAGTATAGTGCAACTTCTCCGCAAAATACTTTAAAATCTAGTTCTACATATACTTATGCTTATAATAATATCAATAGTACTTCTACGCCTTACGTTAATTTCCCTAGAGGTATTGCTGGTATATATTTATATAACTTAGAGGAAATCCCTGTTATTCTTGGCGATAGTACTGGTACGGCTGGTACAAATCGTTTCGAGAATTTAGATTTTGGAGTGTATGCTGAAAATGCTTCAATTAAAGCGTTTAATAATCATTTTATTAATATATCTGGTTCTGCTAAAACAAATGCAACTCCTGCGGGTCCTGGCGAAATTGGCGTGGGTATTAATGCTTTTTTAACTAATGGCACAGCCTATACGGTTCGTGTGGGTAGAGTAGCTGGCACAACAACTCCTACTGGCGGCAATCCTTATCCTAGTGGTAATAAGTTCGAAGATTGTGGTAAAGGTATTGCTATTTCAAATTACAACGAACCTTTTGTAAAAGGTAATGTCTTTACTTCTGTAAACACAAGCTTAACTCCAAACTTAGTTAATCCGCCTCTATACTTATATTACAAAGCTCAAAGTGGTGTATTTATTAAAGAAATAAAATCTAATGCTACTGTGATGCATAATTATTTCTTAAATCATAGTGCTGGTGTTTATACGTCTCATAACATAAACACTTCTCTAGGCTTACCAACTTTTGTAAAAGTAGAAAATAACTTAATTGAAGCGCCTGGCACTAATGGATATTGCCGTCAAGCTATTCAAGTTGAACAACCTGTAAGTACAACAAATTTAGGTACTGGTTTATTAACGGTTAAAAATAATACGATTCAAAATGTGTACAGAGGTATTATGGCTTTTAACGTTAAAGGTGGTTTACAAATTAACAGTAACCCAACTATTAATTTATCTGCTTCTAAAACATATGGTGTGCCTGGCACAACTCAAGCTCAAATTAATACTTACGCTCGTACTGGTATTTATGTGCAAAGTTGTGAAAATGCTGTTGTTGCTAATAATCCTAACATTACAAGTAATGGTACTATTAGTTCTACTTACTACTATGTTGTCAGAGGTATTTGGTTCAACGCAAGTTCTGGTACAACAGGGCAAGTTAATTGTAATGTTATTAATAACATGGGTCGCGCTATGCAGTTCCAAGGCACTAGCTTAAACAAAATATCTAAAAACGTGATGAATGGCTCAGGTGATTACCAAGGTTTTGTTCTTTCATTAAATGGGCAAATAGGAGACCAAGGGCATACTACCACTACAACGCATGATAACGAATGGAACGGCTTTACGGGTGGTGCAGCTCAATATGCTGAAACTTATACCGAGAGTAGTGGCAATAATGCTAATACAAACTCAAGATTTCTTGTAAAATCTGGCTCACCTTTTCAACCAACGCAAAATTATTCTAACGCTACAGCTTATGTTACAGGTTTTTTACAAGGCATAGACGTACGTACTGGATTGTCAGGCGAAACTTGTTTAGCATTAAGAATGATTGGAGGCGATGATAATTCAAATACAGATAATGGCTCTAATGCGATGCGTATGGTTTCTGATGAAGATACAACTAATGCAGATGTATTTGAAGCTTTAGCTTCTGATACTACTTTTTACGATGTATATCAAAACGAAACGCAATACCGTAATAAACAATTAGTATATGAATTAATCAACGCTCAAAGTATTGATGCAACTCAAACGCTTAATAATTTTTATGAGGCTAATCAAAATAGTAATTACCAAACTTTAACTACCATTAATGATGCTTTTGCTAATGCAGATTATCAAACAGCTCAAAACATCAACAGCAGTTTAACGGCTAATAACTTAATTGAAGAGTATCAAAAGCGTGTAAATGAGTTATTGATTAAATACATCAATTACCAATCTCAGCCAGTTGATTTAAACGCAGCTCCCTTTACTAATAAAGAGCCAGTGTTTACTTCAACAGAATTAGCTGAACTATCGGTAATCGCTAATAGCTGTTTCGATAAATTTGGTAGCGTTATTACTCAAGCAAGAGTATTAATGAATAACGTTTCTAATACAATTATTGAATTTGAAGAAAACTGTAAACCCGAATTCAATCAGCGTAAAGGAAACAAACAAACTATATCTAATAGTAATAAAATAGTAGCTGATGTTTTACCAAATCCAAACAACGGTAATTTTACATTAAAATATAATTTAGCACAATATCCAAATGCAGATTTAATAATTTACGATGTAACTGGTAAAGTACTATCTAAAACTAATTTATTAAATACAGAAAACCAATTAGATATGAATGTGAGTAAATTTGAAAACGGTATTTATTATTACACAATAAAAACTACTAAAGAAATTTTAATCACAGACAAATTTGTAATTATTAAATAAATCACTAACTTTAAGAGTGATGCAATTGCATCACTCTTTTTTTTAATGTTACGTTACATATATATATATAGTTTTATAATTATTAGTTTTGCTTGTAAAACTCAAAATCTAATAATTAATGGGAGTTTTGAAACGACTACCAATATTGTATGTAACGCTGGTCCGATACAAAATTTAAATAATTGGTCTATTATATCATCTCCAGATTATTACTCAACAATTTGTAATGGTATCGGTGAAGGAGTTCCTTATAATTACTTTGGTTCATCATTTCCTAAAGATGGCAATGCTTATGTGGGTATAGGTACTATTGGCTACCCATACGAAGTCAAAGAGTGTATTTATCAGCACTTACAAAGTCCATTAATAGCGGGTAAATCTTATTACACTAGTTTTTTTCTTTCAAAATCTGATAGAACAAGAATTGCAACTGAAAAAATCGGCGCATATTTTTCTTTAAACCAACCATCTGTTGCCTCAGGAACTGTTGCATTTCTTGCTACTCCGCAAGTTGAAAATCACTCAGACTTTTTAACCGACACAGTAAATTGGATAAAAATTGAAGGTTATTTTACTGCGGAAGGAGGAGAGCAATATATGACTATTGGTAATTTTAATTCTAATGCAAATACAGATACCTTATTTACTGGCACTAACAATCCATTTTTCGCAGATGCTGGAACAGCCTATTACTATATAGATAGTGTAAGTTTATATGATAGTTTGGATTATGTAACTAACATAAAAAATCATGAAAATGATTTTAAATTAAATCTATATCCTAATCCAAGTAAAGGTTTAATGGCATTAGATTATGACTTAGGTAACAATCTTTCTGCTAAATTGAATCTATATGATGTGACTGGTAAATTAATCAGTTCTTATAAATTGGATAGCAACAAGGGAATCTTACAAATGAATGAGCAAAATTTAAACAATGGTGTTTATTTTTATCATATCTTAGTAGGAGAGAAAACTATTAAAACTGATAAAATTGTTATCATTAAATAAATACTTAAAAATATGGATGCTGTTTACAGCATCCATATTTTTATTTAAAAATATGGATGCTCAAAATTTAATTCAAAACGGCAGTTTTGAAAATCATGTAGGTATTAATTGTAGTACAGGGACTTTTTCCGTTGTTAACAATTGGATTCCTCTAGGATCACCTGACTATTTTAGTTCTACATGCAGTGGCTCTGTTGGTATACCATACAATGGTTTTGGGATAGCGTCCACAGTTCAAGGAAATAATTATGCTGGAATTCTAGTTTATCATAGTCAAACTGAGTATAAAGAGTATGTACAACAAAACTTAATTAATCCATTAATCGCAGGTAAATCATATTATACCAGTTTCTATATTACAAGGGCGGATAGAATTGTATACTCCATTAAAAATATTAGTGCATATTTTTCAGTAACGCAACCTACTATTGGAAGTAATCCCTATATTTCGGCAATACCGCAAGTGGAAAATCAAAATGGGTATATCACGGATACTATTAATTGGATTAAACTTGAAGGTTATTTTACAGCACTAGGAGGGGAACAATATATAACAATTGGTAATTTTAATTCTAATACAAATACTGACACATTAAGGTCAGGCACGACAAACCCAATTCCATTTGAACCTGATGATAGCTATTACTACATAGATAGTGTTAGTCTATATGATAGTTTGGATTATGTAACTAACATAAACAAATACGTAAATGATTTTAAATTAAATATTTACCCAAATCCAATTATATCAACTTTAAATATTGTTGATGAAAACAATAAACTACAAAATACTACTATCGAAATTAAAAATTCTTTAGGGCAAATTTTTCACAAAGCCCCATTTTCAAATCAAATTGATTTATCAAATCTTTCAGCAGGTATGTATTTCCTAAGTTTAGAAGATAAATCAAATAAAACAATTGTTAAGATTATAAAACAATAATCTATTTGGGCGTATCAAATAAAAATGTTTTTTATTTGTCAGGCTTTACACTACAATCTTTTTATTCTCTCACTCAATGCCATTCTATAAAAAGGATTTTCGTTACAATCCTTTACGCATTGAAAAATCGTTTAAGCAAATAAACAAAATGCGTTCTTAAAATCACGGCATTTTATTTATCCGCTTTCACTCACTATTAGGTCACAAAAGTTGTAGCTATTAGCTACAACACTTGTGTCTTTTGCGCCTCTCATTCCATTCAGTCATGGCGCTCGCCTGCGGCAGCATGGTATTCTTATCCCAAATACTAAAATTTGCTAAATTTCGTTTTGTATATATAATTTTCATAATTTTATTATATAACCTTTAAAACTATTTATTATGGCATCTACATCTGAAACAGGCCACGCAAAAAATGTGGCAAACTTTGAAACTTTAATATCTTTTTGCGCAGGATATGGAACAACTTACAATCCTAGTAAAGCAAACCTTAAAGTCCCTGCTTTACAAACTCAATTAGCAAGTTGTAAAGCAAATATTGCATCAGTCACTTCAACCAGCGTTGCATTTAATAATGCAGTTAATGCTCGTATGATTGCTTTTGATGGGCTTAAAAAATTATCAACTCGTTTAATCAACTCATTAGAAGTTTCAGGGGCAGCATCTCAAACAATTAAAGACGCTAAAACTGTAAATGCAAAAGTGCAAGGATCTAAATTAACAAAAGCAGATGCTGGTATTACACCAGTCGACCCTAATGCTCTTGTTGTTGAAACTGATAAATCAATCTCTGCTTCACAACAATCTTATACTAGTTTAATTGAGCATTTTTCTAAAATGATTACAATTCTTTCTACAGAACCTACTTACGTTCCTAACGAAAATCCTTTAAAAATTGCTACATTAAATACACAATTAACTAATTTAAAAAATACAAATACAGCAGTAATTAACGCTTATACAACCGTTAGTAATTCTCGTATTTCTCGCGACCAATCTTTATATAATTCAACTAACGGTCTTTGCGAAACTGCTAAAGAAGTTAAAATGTATGTAAAATCTGTTTTCGGTGCTACTAGCCAACAATACAAACAAGTTAGCGGCATCGAATTTAAATCAAGAAAAATTTAAGATTTAGGTTTCTTAAAGTTCAAAGTCACGGCGGTAACTATAAAGTTACCGCCGTCTTTGTTAAAGTTCCTTTAGGCAAGTTCAAACCTCGTGATGTCTTTAACAAAATCCCTCATGTCTTTAACATACCTCGCTTTGGCTAGTTCAAAGTTTCCTTTGGCGTTAACAAATCTCCTTATGTCTTTAACAAAACTTCCTTTGGCGACATTAGAACTACCGTTGGCAGTTTCAAAGTTCCCGTTGGCGACTTCAGAACTCCCGTTGGCGACTCTAAAACTAATTGAATATCAATTAAATACGCTTTTAGCGTATTTAACAAGACTTTACTTGTAGACCTAAGTTTTGAAGGCTAAACTGTTTAAATTCATGTCGACCTGTGTATAATTCCACGCGCATTTTGCAAGCACATTTGGCGGTTTCTTTTTAAAGGAGGCAATTTATTTTTTCGCCAAATCAGCTTGCAAAATTTCCTCTGCACCTCACTAAATGTAATTAGTACTGGCGGTTTTCCAAACCGCTTTTTGCTATCGCTCAGCAAACAATTAAAAACTGTGTTCCAATTTAAACATTCGGCAACTCACTAAACCCAAAAAGACAACAGTGTGTTTCAATAAAACAAATTCGTTTTCAAATTAAAACAGTGTGGACACTATAGCAACATCTTTTAGCAGTGTGGGGCAGCCTAAAACCTAACACACGCTTTATTCAATTTGGGCAGAAGTATAAGCATTTGCAAATATTGTCGCTCCGCGAAAGAAATTTATTTGTGCTTTGCAAATGTCTATTAAACATAGTATCATTGTCAGTAGCTTTTCGGTAGACATTGTTTCAAACTCCAAACTGAAATAAAGCGCGAAAACGTTAGGTGCAACCTTATGACGACAGAAACGAAATTTACCTTAGACAATAAAATTTCACATAAAACGTTTCTATAATAAATCTAGACAAATGCGTTTACTTCATTATATTTCAATAT